>Ga0247727_10001175_pt1 | contig 63871 bp, 61 predicted proteins | sample WisWelCaveWW1625_FD_202498 | JGI IMG/M metagenome (GOLD analysis project Ga0247727, IMG submission 202498) | Biofilm microbial communities from Wishing Well Cave, Virginia, United States - WW16-25 | ecosystem: Environmental > Aquatic > Deep subsurface > Groundwater > Cave microbial mat | place... | reverse complement strand
ACCGACGAGCTCGAGCGCTGGCTCCATCACTACAACTACCATCGTCCCCACATGGCTCATGCAGGCAGGCCACCCATCACCGCCGTGAACAACGTCCCGAGGAAGCACACCTAGACGGCCCGCATCGACGGCGGGACGTCCCATTCCCGCTCGCTCGTCATGCGCCGGACCTCGATGGCCATCGCGATCTCTTCGGACACCTCGCGGCACAACATCACGGCCGCCACGACCTTGCCGGTGGCGTCGCGCGCCGGCTGCCCGTTGACCGACAAGATGACGTCACGCTCGCGCCCGGGTGGGCGCATGCGGATGAGCGCACCCTGCACGCTCTCGCCGTTCAGCACGCGCGACTCGGGCAGCTCCTCTGTCTCCATCGGGTCGTCGCCGAACGTCCGGACCTTGCACCGCTGCACGACCTCCTCGAGGGTCGCCCCCGGGGCTATGGTGGTGAGGTCGGCGAACGCACGGTTCGCGTAGAGCACGCGGCCGTCGGCCCCGACGGCCTCGGCACCGTCGCTGATGGCCTCCAAGATCGGCTCGACGTCGCCCGCGGGCGCGAGCCCCATCCGTTGCAGGTATTCGCGGTAGGCGTTCGTGCTGCCGAGCGCCATCCGGTATTCGTCGAGGTTGGACTTCAGCGTCTCCTCGGTCTGCTCGGTACGGCGGGTGATCTCGGTGGTCGCTTCTTCCAGCCGGGTGAGCGATCCCCGCATCGAGACCGACATCGACGCCAGGTCACGCACCGCGTCGGCCGAAGCCTCGAGCGTCTGCAGCGACTCCTGCATCGCACGCGACGCGGCCGCGATGGCCGAGACCACCTCGGTCGTTCGTTCGAGCTTGTGCATCGACTCGGCCATGGACGCCGACGTGCGCGAAAGCCTGCTGACCTGGCGATGGGCACGCCAGATCATCGCGCCCATGACGAGGATGAGCACCATCAGGGCGAACTGGAGCTGCGATTCGAAGGTCCCGAAGAGTTCCTGCAGCATGGTCGTACCTCCACCAGAGTCTTCGGTCGGCGTGGCCCAGGACCAAAGCCCCGGATCGGAGGAATCTGGCGGGGCTGGTGAGCGTGCTCAGCCACCGAAAACCCGGTAGTGGAGGTACGCGAACGTCTCGCGGAGGTACCCGCGGCCGCGGGTGCCTCCGCTGGTCGCACCCGAGGTCCAGGTCGCCGATGCATAGCCCCGGAGGCCGAGGTCACCCGCCATGGATACGATCCGAGCGTTGTGCCACGGGTCGGAGACCAGGAACACGGCCTGAAGGTCGTTCTCGTGGAGGTAGCGCGACGCCGCGGCGAGGCTGTCGTAGGTCGTGTGGCCCGTCGGGATGGCGACGACGCTCGCCGCAGGGAGGCCCTTCTCGAGCAGGTAGCGCCGGCCCGCGTCGGCTTCGGTCGTGCGATCTCCCTGCTGCTTCGACCCGAGCGTGATCACGACATCGGCTCGGTCCTGCGACCACAAGAGCGCCGCATGGTCGAGCCGCCCCTGGAACACGGGCGAGGGATCGCCGTCGTATTGCGCGGCGCCGAGGACCACGATGGCATCGACGACCTCGATGTCGGCGGCCGCGTCGTGGTGGGCCGCGCGCCACACGACGACGGCCGACGCGGCGATGACGACGACGCCAGCGACCAGGAGCGCGCCGAAGACCGTCAGCAGGGGATGCCTGCGGATCAGGCGCATCGACCCAGGCTACACAGGTGGGGGCGCCCGAAGGGCGCCCCCACCTGAGCCCGGGCACCGTCGCCGGTCATCAGCCCAGCGTCGGGCATTTCGGGAAACACTCGGGGCTCCACGCCTTCCTCGTGATGGCCTTGGACGCCGACAACGACCGGTAGTCGATGTAGTCGATGGTCGTGCCGACGTCGTTGTTCCGAGCGTGGATGACGTAGTCGAACCCGCCCGAGCCTTCGGCGTGGACCATGGCGATGTGGCCGTAATCGGTGGCACGCCACACGAAGGCATCCATGTAAGTGGTCGCGCCGTACGACTTCGACGACAGCTCCTTGAACGGATCGCCGCTCCGGGGCGCCAGGTATCCCCACGTGCTGAACGGGCCGTGGATGTCCTTGTCGTGGTCCCACCGGCGGTAGCCCGGCGAACCGTCTTGGTGCAACGCCCACGACTTGAAGACGAATCCCGAGCAGTCGGCACCTTCGCCGGAACCGTCGGTGGCAAGGTTCGGCGTGTCATCGCGGTCGTTGAGCTTGTAGCAACCGCCGCCCCACTCGTAGCCCTCATCGACGGCCTGCTGGGCGTAGGCCGACGCGTAGGCGCGGCTCCAGCCCGACAGCTCGACCGCCGAGCCCTTGCAGTTGTCGTCGACCCAGGTGGCAGAGGCGGGTGACGACGCGAGGGCCGCGCCGAGGAGCATCGGGATGGCGATGGCGGCGGCGATCCGCCGCGGCGCGATGGGTCGTCTGATCGTGGTCTTCCGTTCCGTGTTCGTCGGTTGGATCATGGTCATCACCTCACGATGAACCGGTCGATGTGGATTCCCCCGGGCTCGGTGAAGACCACGAGGACGTCGCCCGCAGGCGAGTAGCGGACGGTCGAGTAGCGGGCGGCCTGCTCGATCGAGGGCTCGGGCAGCAAGCCGGTGCTCCGGATGCGGCCCCGTGCGTCGAGGCGCACGACGATGACCCCGAAGTGCGTGTCGTCCCAGACCCCTTTCGCCACGACCGCGCCACCATCGGCGAGTGGATGCACGAAGTAGTCGGCGCCGGGTGCCACGCCGGCGGGCAGCCGGACGACGGCACCGCCGCGCGAGCCGTCGGGTCGCGTCCACACCGCGGCGAAGGACCGGCCGTCGATGTCGGCCGATACGCCGATGTCACCGTCGGCGAGTGGCACGCTCGTGGTCTGGGTTCGGCCCTGCTCGTCGCCGGCGAGCGGGATACCTGGCGCCGATCGCACCGCCGCCCATTGGGCGGCGCCCACCTGCACCCGCGGACCACCTGTGGCCGACGCCGCGACGCGGGTGGCGACGCCGAACCCGACGGGGTAGCGACCCAGGACGCCACCGGCTGCTGCGACCTCGAACGCGGTCGCCTCGGTGCCGAGGGTCGAGAGCACGTAGCCACCGTCACCCGTGAGCGCCAGGTCGACAGGCCGGGTCGTGGGGGAGGCGATGACCTCACGCAGCCTGCCTGCCGCCCCGAACACCTGGATCCGCCGGTTGACCCAGTCGGCAACGGCGATCGACCCGTCGGGCCCGACGTCGAAGCTGCTCGGCCCGATCGCCTCCAGCTCGCCTTCGCCTCCCCACCTGCCGACCTCGCCGTCGCCCGAGCCATACGGCAACCGCAGAACGACCTCGTCGGCCGGTCGGCGCCGGTCCCACCGGATCACCCCGAGGTCGCGGACCGGGAGCCCCGCGGTGGTGACGACGCGGATCGCGGCCTCGTCACCGCCGGGCGGGTACGCGATGGCGACGCCGTCGGCGGTCCGAAGCACCAGACGGTAGGAGAACCCGTCGGGCGGCACGAGCGACGCGGGCACGGCGAAGCGGAACGCGCCGCCGTCCGGCCGGCCCGATACCTCGGTCCAACCGCTCACTCCCGCCGGCCGGACGGCGGCGCTCGCCGCGCTGATGGCACACGACGGCAGCCCCGGCTCGGCACAGAACGTCGCCGCGGTCAGCTCGACCGGCGCCCCCGCCGTGACGAGGGCCGGCGCCGCGTGCAAGATCGTGGGGCGCGGGAGTGCCGGATCTGCGGGCGGCGCCGCTCCGGTGAGCAGCGCGGCCCCCACGGCCCCTCCCGCGACCAACCCCGCCACGACACCGGCGATCGCGGCCCGCCGACGATGGTTCGCCCTGTTGGGCGTCACCATGGCACCACCTCCGTTCGTCCACGGGGGAGATGGGAGGACGACGGACGTTACGCCACGATGCGAACGTTCGCTGTGACGACGCTCACGCGGCGCCAACGCCGAGCGTGCGCAACCGGTGGATCACGTTCCACGCCAGCCAGGCAGAGCGGAACACGAGGCGCTGCTCACCGATGGACGCGACGACGATGACGATCGCGTCGGCCTCCGGCTCGAACGACTCCGTCGTCTCCTCGGGAACGGGCGCGCCGTCGTCGCGCTCGACGCGGAACGTGAGCGCATCGCCGAAGGGGAACTCCCCCAGCTCGAGCGGATCGGTGAAGCCAAGCTTCGGTGGAGGGTCGGCGAGGAAGACCAGGCGATCGGCGAGGACCGCCGCCGTCACCGGCAGCTCGGTCTCGTACCTGAGCAACGACGCCGCCTCGTCAGGGAGCGAGACCGTTTCGAGCGCGATCACGCCACAGGGAAGCGACGCGACCGCGCCGTGCCCATGCAGCCATGCCGAGCGCGCCGCCCGCACCCCGGCGACCTGGTCGCGTTCGGCCCAGGTCTCGCGCCGTTCGGACGCGAGGCTCGCCTGGACCGCGCGCCTGCCCCGAGCGTGCACGACGAGCTGTGCCAACAGCGCCGCCTCGAGCATGCCCACGGCGAGGACGCTACGACGTCTCGCCGGGCCCGCGCCAGCCCGACGGGGTCAGGCCGTCGCCGAGACGTATGCGCCGACCGCCGCTTGCCCCGCGGCCAGACGCGCGGTCTCGACGCGGAACGGCGAGCAGCTCACGTAGTCGAGCCCCAGCTCGTGACAGAAGACCACGCTCGCCGGGTCGCCCCCGTGTTCGCCGCAGATGCCCACGTGCAGGGCCGGGTTCGCCTCCCGTCCTTCGTCGGTCGCGATCTGCATCAGACGGCCCACGCCATCTCGGTCCACGGTGACGAACGGGTTCACCCCGACGAGCTTCCGCTCCTCGTACAAGGCCACGAACTTGCCGATGTCGTCGCGGCTGAATCCGAACGCGGTCTGCGTGAGGTCGTTCGTCCCGAACGAGAAGAAGTCGGCATACCCGGCGATCGCTGCCGCCGTCACGGCGGCGCGCGGGAGCTCGATCATGGTCCCCCACTCGAGATGGCTCAGCTCGACGCCTTCTCGCTCGAAGATCTCGAGTGCCACCGGCTCCAGCTCGTCGCGCATCTGCTGCAGCTCGGGCGCCGTGGCGACGAGCGGGATCATGATCTCGATCTTCGGATCGCCTCCGCCCTTTCGGACCTCACACGCAGCCTCGGCGATGGCTCGGACCTGCATGGCGTAGAGGCCCGGCTTCACGATGCCGAGACGCACGCCTCGCAGACCGAGCATGGGGTTCGTCTCGTGCAGCTGGCGAACCTTCGCCAAGATGACCTCGCGCTCGGCGACGTCGTCGCCCCGCTCGCGCCCCAGCGCAACCTCGACGGACAATGACGTGAGGTCGGGCAGGAACTCATGCAGCGGCGGGTCGAGCAGCCGGACCGTCACGGGCAGTCCGTCCATGGCCCGGAAGATGCCGATGAAGTCGCCCCGCTGCAGCGGCAGCAGCTCGCGGTACGCCGCCTCCTCCTCGTCGGGGGTGTCGGCGAAGATCATGCGCTGCACCGCGTCGACCCGCTCGGTGCCCAAGAACATGTGCTCGGTCCGGCACAGACCGATGCCTTCGGCGCCTCGCTCACGGGCGTTGGCCGATTGCTCGGGTGTGTCGGCGTTCGCACGGACCCGGAGCCGGCGTCGATCGTCGGCCACCGCCATGACCCGTTCGAACGCCTGCCACACCGGTTGGCTGCGGGCTTCGGCGTCGCCGGCGCGCGCCTTCTCGAGCTGCGACTCCTCCAGCGGCTGCTCGCCCAGGTAGACGGTCCCATCGAAGCCGTCGATGGTGATGACGTCGCCTTCGCGAACGGTCACGTCCCCGGCGGTGAACGAGCGAGCGTCGAGGTCGAGCTTGATCGCGTCGGCGCCGCACACCGCCGGGATGCCTTCGCCTCGGGCGACCACCGCAGCGTGTGAGTTGGTACCGCCCGCGCTCGTCAAGATCCCTTGCGCTGCGATCATGCCGTGGTAGTCGTCGGGCGTGGTCTCGCGGCGGACCAAGATCACCTTCGCGCCATCGTCCGCGGCTCGCCGCTCGGCTTCGTCGGCCGAGAAGACCACCTGACCGATGGCGGCTCCGGGCGAGGCGTTGAGCCCCCTCGCGATGGCGGTCGCCTCCTGTTTCGCGTCATCGGAGACGCGTCGCTTGAACAGCTCCTCGAGCCGGTTCGCGTCGACACGTAGCAAGGCCGTGTCTTCGTCGATGAGCCCCTCCGTCAACATCTCGTGGGCCATGACCCATTCACCGAACGCGGTGCGTTTGCCCACGCGGGTCTGCAAGATCCAGAGCTTGCCCTGCTCGATGGTGAACTCGATGTCGCACATGTCGCGGTAGTGGCCCTCGAGCGTGTCCATGACCTGGCGCAGACCCGCGTACGAGGCAGGGTCGAGCTCCTCGAGCTTCGCGAGCGGCAAGGTGTTGCGGATCCCCGCCACGACATCTTCGCCCTGCGCGTTCGCGAGGTAGTCGCCGTAGGGCACCTTCTCGCCCGTCGACGGGTCACGCGTGAACGCGACGCCCGTGCCCGAGCCGTCGCCGCGGTTGCCGAACACCATGGCGACGACGTTGACCGCGGTGCCGAGGTCATCGCTGATCTTGTTCTGCCGGCGGTAGTCGCGCGCCCGCTTGCCGTTCCAGCTCTGGAAGACCGCCTCGACGGCGAGGCGGAGCTGCTCCTTGGGATCGTGGGGGAAGGCGTCGCCCGTATGTCCGCGGTAGATCGCGATGAACCGCTCGATCAGGACCGCCAGGTCGCTGGCGTCCAGATCCGTGTCCTCTGCGCCGTCGAACTTCGCCGCCTTCGCCTCGTCGAGGGCATGTTCGAAGGCGCCGGCCGGCACGTCCATCACGATCTTGCCGAACATCTGGACGAAGCGCCGGTGTGCGTCGCGCGCGAACCGCTGGTCGTCGCCCGTTCGCGACGCGAGCCCCTTCACGGACTCGTCGTTGAGCCCGAGGTTGAGCACCGTGTCCATCATGCCGGGCATCGAGAACCTCGCGCCGCTGCGAACGCTGACGAGCAAGGGGTCGGACGCGTCGCCGAGACGCCTCCCCATCGAGTTCTCGAGTGACGCGAGGTGGGTGTCGATCTCGTCGAGCAGACCTGCCGGGTGCCCACCATGCCCGAGGTATGACAGGCACGCTTCAGTCGTGATGGTGAACCCGTGCGGCACGGGCAAGCCCATGTTCGTCATCTCGGCGAGGTTGGCTCCCTTCCCGCCGAGCAGATCCTTCATGTCTTTGTTGCCCTCGGGGAAATCGTAGACGTACTTGGTCACGGTCCAGCCCTCTCGTCGATCGGGGGTTGCAGGGACGTTCGCACTCTACGGCGGCGCGCGTGGACTTCGCCTTGCGAACCGTCCTGGCCACCGACGAGGTCATCACGGATCCGGGAAAGGCCATCCTCGAACTCTCGGGGATCTAGACCGGCATGACGGATGAGGAGGCTCGTCACATCTACGACCCTGATGTGGACGACGACGGATCGTGATCTTGGCCGAGACTTCCGCCTGGGTGGAGCTGTTCCGTCGAACGGGGACGCCCCTCGACCACACGATGCGGCGGCTGGTGATGGCATCCGGGACCCTCGCGATCACGGAACCGGTCGTGATGGAACTGCTCGCGGGTCCGCAACCCTATGAGCATCTCTCGAACGTTCGCAGGCGACTGCTCGCGTTCCCGATGCTCCGTGTCGGCGGACTCGAAACGTACGAGCGAGCAGCCGCGATCCAGCGCGTTTGTCGCGAGAAGGGCGAAATCGTCCGGAGCATGACCGACTGCCTCGTGGCGGCGGTCGCCATCCGCGAAGGCGTACCCGTGCTCCACGCCGATCGCGATTTCGATGTCATCGCCAGACACACGGAGCTGACGATCGTCGAGACGTGAACGGGCACCCGGGCTCAGACGGCCGCGAGGCCCGCCGTCGCCCGCTCGAGCGTCGCGGCGTCGGACGCGAACACCACCCGGACGCCGTCGTCGGCGAACGCGATGTCCACCGGTGGTGAGCCGGCCTGCGCCACCCACTCGGTGAGCCGCACGACGAACTGCTGGGCGTCGGCGTCGCTGTCCCAGACGGTCTGCATGACCACCGCGACCCGGGCGCCGTCGGACCAAGCGCGGTAGGCGCCGCCATCCCAACCCTGGGCGGCGATGGCGGCCACGTCGTCGTCGAGCTGCAGCTCGAGCATGGCGCCGAGCCATGCCTCTCCCACCTCCATGGCGTCGAGGTCGCCCCAGCTCGACCCCAGCGCCGTCGACAGGTCGGCGATCTCGACCCGGCTCGGCTCGTCGACCCCGAACAGCTCGGGATGGATGAGCTGCTCGGTCGACGTGGGCGGCCGCTCGAGCGCAGCGTCGAGGGCCTCGGTACCTTCGTCGAGCACGAGCTGCGTCACGAACTCGAGCCCCACCTCGTACGGCCAGCGCTGCAGACTGATCACGAACGGCGGCACCCCCGCGAGCGAGCCCTGCGTACCGGGGTCGAGCCCGCCGAGGTCCGTCGGAGGGAACTCGACGAGCACCTCGATCGCGTGGAACTGGGCGCTACCCTCCACGACCCCGAGAGCCGCCTGGAAAGCCTCGTCGCGACACGCCGCCGCCAGGTCGTCGAGCCTGGTCAGGTCGAAGCGTTGGTCTTCGAGCGCGTGGGTCAGCTCGTGGGCCAAGACGAGGCGTTCGGTGAGCCCGAGATCACCTTCGCCGAGATACACCAGCTCGCCGGTGGCGGGGTCATAGAACCCCACGACCTGGCCTGTGAGGAACGAGGCCAATGCCTCGCGGAGGTCTCCTCGCGGGGGCAAGACACCGATCGTGCGCCACGCCGCTGAGCGACGCGCGAGGGGTTCCTCGGGGAAATAGACGTCGAAGCTCTCGGCGAGCTTCCGGTCCATGACCTCGTCGCTGATCGCGTTGGCGACCACGGGTCGCTTGAACCGGAGCGACCGGACCTGCTCGACCTGCGCGACCACTGCGGCGACCTCGGCCGGCAGCGGCGCCGGGTCGACCCGGCCGCCAGGTACGTCCGGTGCGACGCAGAGCGCTTCGATCACGCCGGCCAACGTGGGCGCTCCCCCGGGCTCGATCCGGGGGATCCGGGGATCGGGCGTCGCGCCGGGGTTCACGGGCGGCGTCGAGCCAGGGCTCGCGGGCGGCGTCGAGCTCGGCGCGGCCGTCGTCGTCGTTGAGCCGTCGGCGGTGCACGCCGCGCCGAGCGAGACGGCCCCGATGACCGCGGCAGCGATCGCACGGCGGAGCCCCGGACCTCGCCGCGGCGCCCGGCGACGCACGATCAGCGCCGCCTGGGCACGATCAGCCTCGCCTCGGCGCGACGAGCGCCGTGAGGGCCACGACGATCGCCGCCGCTGAGAGCGCGATCGACACCCATAGCAACCCGATCGACTCGAGGAACCCCTTCGCCGACACGCCGAACGCGACCCCCGCGCCGACCAGGAGCGCGAGAGCCACGGCGTAGAGGCTCATCCAGCCGCGGCGCGCCATCATGCCTCGAGCCGTTCACGCAACTCGTCAACCAACTTGACCATCGGCACTCGCGTCTGGGTCATGGCGTCGCGGTCGCGCACGGTGACGGAGCGGTCGTCGAGGGTGTCGAAGTCGACGGTCACGCACAGCGGTGTGCCCACCTCGTCCTGGCGGCGGTACCGGCGTCCGATCGACCCGGCGTCGTCGTAGTCGGCCATCCACTCGCCCTTCACCCGGTCGAATACCTCGCGTGCCGTGGGCACGAGCCGCTCGTTGCGTGACAGGGGCAAGACCGCGACCTTGATCGGTGCGAGGGCAGGATGCAGTGCCAGGTACGTTCGCCGCTCGGTCCCACCTTTGGCGGTCGGCGCTTCCTCGCTCCGGTACGCGTCGACCAGGAAGGTCAGCAGCGCACGATCGACACCGGCCGCCGGTTCGACCACCCAGGGCAGGTAGCGCTGCTCGGTCTCCGGGTCGAAGTACGTCAGGTCGTGTCCGCTCGCCTCTTGGTGCGCGCGCAGGTCGAAGTCGGTCCTGTTCGCGATGCCTTCGATCTCTTGCCATCCGAACGGGAACTCGTATTCGACGTCGGTGGCCGCCTTCGCGTAGTGCGCCAACTCCTCCTGATCGTGTGGGCGGAGCCGGAGCTTGCCGGGCCGCACCCCCAGGTCGGTGTACCAGGCCAGACGCCGCTCGACCCAATAGGTGAACCACTCGTCATCGGTGCCCGGCTTGATGAAGTACTCCATCTCCATCTGTTCGAACTCCCGCGTACGGAAGATGAAGTTCCCGGGGGTGATCTCGTTGCGGAACGAACGCCCGATCTGCGCGATGCCGAAGGGGACCTTCTTCCGCGACACGGTCTGCACGTGTGGCCAATCGACGAACATGCCCTGTGCGGTCTCGGGACGGAGGTACGCGACCGCGTCGTCGTCGTCCACCGGACCCATCGTGGTCTTGAACATCAGGTTGAACTGCTTGGGCTCGGTGAACGTCGACGAGCCGCAGTTCGGGCACGTCGTCGTGCCGGCGTCGTCGGGCTCGAGGTCGTCAGCGCGGTAGCGCTGGTGGCAGCTGCGGCATTCGACGAGTGGGTCGGTGAACGTCGCGACGTGACCGCTCGCCTCCCACACCCGCGGCGACATGATCACCGAGGCCTCCAGCCCGACGACGTCGTCGCGCAGCTGGACCATCGAGCGCCACCAGGCCTCGCGGACGTTGCGGCGCAGCTCGGCTCCGAGCGGCCCGTAGTCCCACGACGACCGGAACCCACCGTAGATCTCGGATGACTGGAAGGCGATCCCCCGCCGTTTGGCGAGCGACGTGATCTCGTCCATGAGGTCGGGCATGGCCCGCGGGCTCCTTTCCCCGGCCGCCGGCTGCGGCCGCTGGTGTGGAGGTCATGCTACCGGCGTGGGCGCGTGAGCCAGGTCGAGCCGTTGGACCTAGCCCGGCAGGGGGGGGCGGGAGGGACCTTCGGTCCCTCCCGCCCCCCCACCCCGCGACCGAGCTTGATGCCATGGACGAATGCCCGCGCTGCGGTGCGACGCGCGTTGCCGACCTCTGGTGGTGTGGCCAGTGCCACCTGCGCTTCGACCTGCCCGGGCCGGCCGACCCACCGAACACGGTGGTGATGTCGGGCGCCGGCGCGGGCGACGACGGTCTCCACCTCCCTCTGTGGGCACGCGCGGTCATCTCGTTGACCGTGATCGCGGGGGGCGGCGTCCTCATCGTGGGGTTCGGGCCCTGGTGGGACCTTGGCCGGCCTGCGTGGGCGCTGGGGACCATCATCTTGGTCGTCTACGCGACGTTCGGTGGCGTCCTCGTCGCTCGACTCTGGGCGCCAGGTTCATTCACGGGCCGCACCGAGCACATCGTGGTGCTCGACGAACATGCGATGGCTGAGGTGGAGGCCCGGCATCAGTCGCTGGCGGTCGGCAACGAGACCGACGCAGGCCCCAGCTGAGCCGCCTCAGGCGTCGTCGGAGATGGCGCCGAACCGGCGCTCACGCTTCTGGAAGTCGCGGATCGCTTCGAACAGGTGCTCGCGGTCGAAGTCGGGCCAGAACACCGGCGTGAACCACAGCTCGGAGTAGGCGACCTCCCACAACAGGAAGTTCGAGATGCGCATCTCGCCGCTCGTGCGGATCAGGAGGTCGGGGTCGGGCATGTCGGCCGAGTAGAGCCGGCGCGCTATGGAGCGCTCATCGATCTTGTCGGGGTTGATGCGCCCCGCCGCGGCATCGGCGGCGATCGAGCGCACGGAATCGACGATCTCTTTTCGCCCACCGTAGTTGAAGGCGATCGTGAGCGTCATGCCGGTGTTGTGCTTCGTGCGCTCTTCGGCGATCTGGATCTCCTTCAGCACCGACCGAGGCACGCGCCAGTCGCGGCGCCCGATGAATCGGATCCGCACGTTCATGGCGTGCATCGTCTCGCGGCGCCGGCGCAGCAACCCCCGGTTGAAGTTCATGAGGAACAGCACCTCGGCGGGCGGCCGGGCCCAGTTCTCGGTGCTGAAGGCGTAGACGGTGAGCCAGCGCACCCCCACCTCGGCCGCCCCTTCGATGGTGTCCCAAAGGGCTGTCTCGCCGGCCGCGTGCCCGTCGGTTCGTTGGAGCCCTTGCTGGGTCGCCCAGCGCCCGTTGCCGTCCATGACGATCGCGACGTGGGGGGGCACCTTCGAGTGGTCGATGTCGTGAAGGAACGTCACCGCGCCGTCCTCACGAGCATCGGCACCGACCTCATACGCCGCTCGAGGTGGTATTCGGTGAAACCGACCAACAGACCGCGGGCCTCGCGTCGCGTTCGTTCGTCGGCGTCTGACACCACGCCGGCCCGGGTGAGGTCGACCGAGGCGAGGTGCGACAACAACCCGATCACATCCTGTGACACGGCCACCGCAGCCTGATCGGCATCGGCGGCACACACCGCCCCGCCGAGACCGCCCGACCACAGGCGGACATCGGGCGAGCCGCACACCGCACACGCGGTGAGACTGGGGTGGAACCCGGACAACGACAGCAGCTTCAGCAGGAACGACTCGGCGACCGCGGCGGGGTCGGCCGGCCGCGCATCGAGCGCGCGGAGACCCTGCAGGAGCAAGACCACGAGCCGCGTGTTGCGCTCGTGCTCCTCGGCCACCTTGTCGACCGCCTCGAGCATGGTCTCGCCCGCGGCGAACAACGCGAGGTCGGCCCTGAGGTTGGGGTGGGGGGCGACGATCTCGGCCTGGGTCACCGTGTCGAGGGAACCGCGACCCCGGTAGAGCATGAGGTTCACGTGGGTGAACGGCTCGAGCCTCGCGCCGAACCGCGAGGTGGTCTTGCGGATCCCCTTGGCCACGGCCCGGACCTTGCCCGACCCCTGCGTGAGGATGGTGACAATCTTGTCGGCTTCGCCGAGCTTCATGGAGTGCAGGACGATCCCCTGCTCCTTGTAGGGGGGCATGTCGCGGATGGTAATACCCGCATGCCCGCCGGCGGCCCGTTCGCCGTGTGACGTTTCGGTAGCGGCGCGCGCCCGCCCCCGACCAAGTACGCTGGACTCCTCGGGCGAGCGCGCTCGAGGGTTCGCGACGAGCGACCGCTCGCACGGGGACCGAGCCCCGTGCCCTGCCCCTCGCCCACCACGGATCACCCAGGATCGGAAGTGGGCCGATGGCGAAGGCCAGCAACACGAACACCCGTTACGGGGCGCCGGCCAAGGGCCGGGAAGCCTCCGCTCGGGCGACGGGCGACCGGGCGTGTGATCGCCCCGGATGCGCGACCGTGCTCTCGACCTACAACGCGTCGCCGACGTGTTGGCTCCACACCGGGCCCGAACTCAAGCACCCGCTCGCCCGGTCCTGAGGTACGGGCGCTGAGCCGCACGCCGCCCCACCTCGCGTGGGTCCGCAGATCCGCCAGTAGGCCCCCAGACCTATCCCTGGGGAGAGATCTCGGCTGCGAGGGAACCCGTACGGGCGAGGTCAAGCGCCGATCGGGTGCCAGACCGTCTTGGTCTCGGTGAACGCCGTGATCTCGTAGGGCGATCGCGCCCGTGCGTCGAAGGGGTCGGTGGCGGGGCCGCGGTGAACGCGTTTCACGTTCTCGGCGGCGGTCGCCTCCGCCTCGGCTGCGAGGTCGGCGGGACACCCGGTCAGATCGACGCCGTTCACGTCCATGTGGCCGACGAGCCACGGCACCAGCTCGGCCGTTCGACCCGTGAGGATGTTGACCACGCCGCCGGGGACGTCGGACGTCGCGAGCACCTCACCGAGGGAGACGGCGGGGAGCGGATGCTGCTCGCTCGCCAAGACCACCGCCGCGTTCCCGCTGACGATCGCCGGCGCGAGCCGCGAGACGAGGCCGAGGAGGGCCTGGTCGGGTGGCGCCACGATGCCCACCACCCCGGTCGGCTCCAGCACCGAGAAGTTGAAATACGGGCCCGCGACCGGGTTGGTGCTCCCCAGCACCTGCGTGAGCTTGTCGGCCCACCCCGCGTACCACACCCATCGGTCGATGGCGGCGCTCACCCCACGTGGCGGATCGGCGGCGCCGGAGTCGGCGAGCTCTGCCTCGAACTGCGCCCGGCGACCCTCCATCAGCTCGGCGACCCGGTACAACACCTGGCCGCGGTTGTACGCGGTGGCCGCCGCCCACCCCGGCTGGGCGGCGCGGGCGGCGCGCACCGCGTTGCGCAGGTCCTTGCGGGAGGCGCGGGCCGCATGGGCGAGGAGCGCGCCGCCCGCGCCGCGGACCTCCATCGATCGGCCCGACTCGCTGCGTGGGAACGCACCCCCGATGAAGAGCTTGGCCGTGCGCCTGACGTCGAGACGTTCATCGCTCACGGCCGGCCCTCCAGCTGCAGGTACGGCTCGAGGCCGTGCCGTCCGCCTTCGCGACCGAAGCCGGACTCCTTGTAGCCGCCGAACGGCGATGAAGGGTCGAACCGGTTGAACGTGTTCGCCCACACGACACCGGCGCGGAGCCGTTCGGCCATCCACAAGATGCGCGACCCCTTCTCGGTCCAGACGCCGGCGGACAGACCGTACGGCGTGTTGTTCGCCTTCTCGACCGCCTCCTCGGGCGTGCGGAAGGTCATGATCGACAACACCGGCCCGAAGATCTCTTCACGTGCGATGCGATGGGATTGCGACACCCCGGTGAACAGCGTCGGCACGAACCAGAACCCTCGCTCAGGCAGCTCACACGGGGGCTGGTACATGAACGCACCTTCTTCGACCCCGCTCGCGACGAGCTCGCCGATCTTCTCGAGCTGCGCGCGGGAGTTGATGGCGCCCACGTCGGTGTTCTTGTCGAGCGGGTCGCCCACGCGGAGCGTCCCCAGCCGGTCTTTGAGCTTGCCGAGGAGCTCGTCGTAGACCGGCTCCTGCACGAGCAGCCGCGAGCCCGCGCAGCACACGTGACCCTGGTTGAAGAAGATCCCGTTGATCACCCCTTCGACGGCCTGGTCGACGGCTGCGTCTTCGAAGACGATGTTGGCCGCTTTGCCGCCCAGCTCGAGCGTGAGGCGGCGGCCGGTGCCGGCGGTCGCTCGCTGTATCGCCTTGCCGACCTCGGTCGAGCCGGTGAACGCGATCTTGTCGACCGGCGCGTCCACGAGCGCGGCGCCGGTCTCGCCCGCCCCGGTCACGATGTTCACGACCCCTGGCGGCAGGTCGGCGTCCTGGATGACCTCCGCGAGCAACAACGCGGTGAGCGGCGTCGTCTCGGCGGGCTTCAGCACGGCGGTGTTCCCGGCCGCGAGCGCCGGTGCGAGCTTCCACGCCGCCATGAGAAGCGGGAAGTTCCACGGGATGATCTGGCCGGCAACGCCGACGGGTCGCGCCTGGACGTGCGGGAACGCGTACTCGAGCTTGTCGGCCCACCCCGCGTAGTAGAAGAAGTGCGCAGCGGCGAGAGGGATGTCAACGTCGCGTGACTCCTTGATCGGCTTGCCGCCGTTCATCGACTCGAGCACCGCGAACTCCCGGGCTCGCTCTTGCAGCTGCCGCGCGATCCGGTACAGGTACTTCGCGCGCTCGGCGCCGGGGAGATCTCGCCAGTGGTGGTCGTGCGCCGAGCGAGCGGCCTCGACCGCGAGCGCGACGTCCTCAGCGCCAGCCTCGGCCACGTTCGCGAGCTCCTCCTCAGTGGCGGGCGAGATCGTCGGGAACGTCCTGCCGCTCTTCGGCTCGACGAACTCGCCTCCGATGAACAGGCCGTACGTGTCCTTGAGCTTGACGATGTCGGTCGCCTCGGGCGCCGGCGCGTATTCCCACGCGGGCACCACGGGCTGAGCGGCCGCGGCCTGCTCGATCTCGCTCATATCGTCCAGTCGATCTCGTCGAGGGTCAACGCTTCGAACGACTCGATGAGCGGCCCCAACTCGGCGACCGCACCGCGGAACAGATCGGATCCGCGGAACTCCTCGATAGCCTCGATATCGGGCCACGCGCCGAAGGTCCTGAAGACGTTCGGCTTCTCGCGATCGCGCAGGAGCGTCGGCGGGTCACCGCGAAGCCCGGCCGTGGCGTCGCGCGCGAGCCTCGACCAGGCGTGCACGAACGCGTCCTCTTGCCCGGGCTTGGTGATCCAAACGCCGTGCGTCCACACCTTCGCCATGGCGTCCCCCTAGTCCACCGTGAAGTAGTCGGGGCCCTGGTAGCGGCCTGTCCGCTCCTTCTGGATCTGCATCAAGACGTCGTTCAGGAGCGACGACGCGCCGATGCGGAAACGGTCCGGCGTCATCCATGGAGGCCCGAGCGTCTCGTGCACGAGCACGAGGTACTGGATCGCCTGCTTCGAGCCGCGCACGCCGCCCGCCACCTTGATCCCGACCGCTCGGCCGGTGTCGCGGTGGAAATCGCGTGCCGCCTCGAGCATGCAGAGCGCGTTCGGGAGCGTCGCGTTGACGCCGATCTTGCCCGTCGAGGTCTTGATGAAGTCGGCTCCCGCCGCCATCGCGAGCATCGAGGCCTGGCGCACCCTGTCGTAGGAGCCAAGCTCTCCCACCTCGAGGATGACCTTCAGATGCGAGGCGCCCGCGGCTTCGCGTGCAGCGACCAGCTCGTCGAACGCCTGCGCGTAGCGACCACCGAGGAACAGCGAACGGTTCAGCACGATGTCGATCTCGTGCGCCCCCATGCCAGCGACGTCTCGGATCTCTTGCAGGCGTGGACCGAGAGGCCCGAGCCCCGCTGGGAACGCGCCCGCCACGCTCGCGACCTTCACGGTCGATGAGGCCGTCGCCTGTAGGGCGGTCGGCACGAGCCAGGGGTAGATACAGACGGCGGCCACGCTCGGCACCGACGGGTCGGTGGGGTCGGGACGGACGGCCTTGGCCGACATCTGAGCCACCTTGCCAACGGTGTCGGTGCCCTCGAGCGTGGTGAGGTCCATGCACCGGATCGCGAGGTCGAGCGCCCAGAGCTTCGCGTCTTTCTTGATCGAGCGGGTCGCGAGGGCCGCAGCCCGTCCCTCCAGGCCCACGGCGTCGACCGCCGGCGTTCGCGCGACGAGGCGCGGCGCCTCGGCCGAGGCGATCACGGGCGAGAGCGGCGCGAGCTGCGACATCACCGCAAGGGTAGCCGAGGTGCGAAGCCTGTACCTTGCACGACCGTGAACACCGTGCGGGTGCGTTCGATCTCGGCGTTGCTCGGCGCCGCGGCCACGACGTTGATCGTCGGTTGCCCTTCCCAGGCCGCGGCCCCGTCGTGCGCGAGCTCCACCCCCGTCGGGTCGGTGGTCCTGGTCGACGATGCCTTCGAGCCCGTGTGCATGGCGGCCGCCGACGGGGCCACGCTCCAGCTCGCGAACACCGGTGCGGCGGCGCACACCTTCACGCTGAAAGGCTCCTCGATCGACGTGCAGCTCGCCGCCGGCGCCACCGGTGAAGCCTCGCTCACCGGCATCGGGCCCGCGACCTACCTTGTGGTGTGCACGTACCACCCCAAGATGGTGGGGTCGCTCACCGTTGGGTGACCTATCCGGAGAGGCCTGCTCGCCGGTCGGCCCTGCTCGCCAAGATCGCGCCCGTGATCACCAGGGATAGACCAACCACGTCGAGGGCGGAGATGGTCTCGTCTCGGACCAGGGCACCCAACACCATCGCGACGACGGGCACGAGGTAGATCGCGAAGGCCGCCCGCGTGCTCCCCACGTGGCCCACCAGCCGCCCCATGATCACGAAGGCGAACCCGGTGCCGATCGCCCCTAGCACGACGACAGCGAGCGTCGACGACCACGAGAACGACGAGCGCGGGATCGACCACAGCCCGAACGGCGCGGTCATCGCGGCGCCATAGACCAACACCCGCGCCATGACCGTCACCGACCCGTACCGCTGCTGCAGCGGCGCCACGATGTTCACCGCGAACGCGTAGCACACGACCGCGGCCAAGATCATGAGCACACCGATCGCCTGGTTCGAGCCTCCACCAGCGGCCGTGAAGGCGATAGCTCCCACCCCCAGCGCGCCGACCAGCAGCCCCACGATCTGGATGCGGCCGGGCAGGCGGCCCAACATGACCGAGGCCACGACCGCCGCCATGATGGGCAGCGATCCGTTCAACATGCCCGCCACGGCCGAGGACACGTGCTCCTGCGCCAGCGGGAACAACGTGAACGGGATGGCGACCCACACCGCGGCCACCACGAGCGTCCTCGGCCGGTCTTCGGGCGCTATCGCGACGCGCGAGGTGGACAGCATGGCGAGTGCGAGGGCGCCGAACGACACCCTGGCCCAGGTGACGAGACCCGGTGCGAACGACTCCAGCCCGATCGCGATGAGCAGGAACGACGAGCCCCAGATCAACCCGATCCCGATGAACGACGACCAGTCCGTCAGGGCGAACGCGCCCGCGTGGCGACCCTCGGTGGTGCTCAAGATCTTCGCCAACTAGAACCCCAGGCGTTCCAACGCGCGCGGATCGCGTTGCCATTCCTTCAGAACCTTGACGTGGAGGTCCAAGAAGACCTTGCTGCCCAGCACCAGCTCCATCTCCTCGCGCGCCCGTGAGCCGATCGTCTTCAACGTCTGACCACCCTTGCCGATGACGATGCCCTTCTGTGACTCCCTCTCCACGAACAACGACGCGTGGACCTTGATCGTGAGACCGTCGCCCTCGATCTCGTCGATCACGACCGCGATCGAGTGCGGCACCTCCTGGTGGGTGACCGCGAGCGCCTTCTCGCGGATGAGCTCGGCCAGGCGCATGTCGAGAGGCTGGTCGGTGATCTCGGCGTCGGGGTAGAGCTTCGGCCCGTCGGGGATGTGCTCCAGGACGAGGTCGCGCAGGTACGCCACCCCCTTGCCCAGCTTGGCCGACACCGGGACGACCTCGGCGTAGTCGCCCAGCTCGGCTGCCGCAGCGAGCTGCGGCACCTCCGCATGCCGGTGCACATGGTCAACCTTGTTGACGACACAGATGGCCGGGGCCCCCGACCTCGCGATCTTCTCGTCGTACACGAACGCGTCGCCTCGCCCCACACCAGCCGCCGCATCGACGACGTGCAGCACCAAGTCGACGCCGTCGACGGCGTTGCCCACCACGTCGTTGAGCCGGGTCCCCAAGAGCGTCCGTGGCTTGTGGAAGCCGGGGGTGTCGGTGAACACCACCTGGACCTCGTCGGTGGTCCAGATCGCGTGCAGCCCTCGCCGCGTCGTCTGCGGCTTGTCCGAGACGATCGCGACCTTGTGCCCGACCAGCGAGTTGATGAGCGTCGATTTGCCCACGTTGGGCCGGCCGACCACGGCGACCACGCCGCTGCGGAAGGTCATCGCCGGCCGGGCTCGGCGAGGTCGCCGGGGCCGAAGGCTGCGGGCAGCAGATCTTCGAGCGCCCATGTGAGACGCGAGCCCCCGGTGGTCTCTGCGATCACGATCGACTCGGGGCCGAACTCCCACAACACCTGGCGACACGCCCCGCACGGCGGGGTGGGGTTCGCCGCCGCCGTCACCACCGCGACCGCGTCGAGCCGGCGCTCGCCCGCGTCGATCATGCGCCCCACCGCGTTCCGCTCGGCGCATACCGACACCGGGTAGCTCGCGTTCTCGATGTTCTGCCCGGTGAAGACCCCGCCGCCGGCGATGACGGCGGCGCCAACATGGAACCCTGAGTACGGCGCGTAGGCGCGGTCCATGGCCGCCCGGGCGGCCTCGACGGCCTCCTCGATGAGCGCCTGCTCATCCATCGGGGACCTCCTGGCTCACGATGTCGACCTCGTCGAGCTCGGGGGGCTCGGGGGGCTCGACCCGCGTGATCAAGACGGTCGCGACCCGCCGCCCCTGGACCTCCTCGGCCATGAACGTGAGCCCCTGGAACGAGCACTCCTCCCCCGCGCCGGGGATCTTGCCGAAGATGTCGAGCACGAGGCCCGCGACCGTGTCCCACTCCTCGTCGGGCAGCTCGGCGTCGAGCATCTCGTTGAGGTCATCGATCGAGGTCTTGCCCGAAACCCGATACACCCCGTCGCCAACCTCGACGACATCGGGCTCGTCGACGTCGTATTCGTCCTCGATCTCGCCCACCAGCTCTTCGAGCAGGTCTTCGAGCGACACGATGCCGGTGACCGAGCCGTATTCGTCGGTGACGAGAGCGACGTGGTACTTCTCGCGCTGCATCTCGCGCAGCAGGTCGGCGGCCTTCTTCGATTCCGGGACGTATCGCGCGGAACGCACGATGTCGGCGAGCGGGGAGTCGTGCAGCCCTTGGTGCAGCGCCTTCAACACGTCTTTGGCGAACACGATGCCGACGACGTCATCGAGGTCCTCGCGGTAGACGGGGATCCGCGAGTAGCCATGCTCCAACACCAGCGCCTGCACGTCGCGGAGCGATCGTTCGTCTTCGATGGCCACGATGTCGGGTCGCGGCACCATGACCTCGCGGACGATGGTGTCGCCGAACTCGAAGATCGAGTGGATCAGCTCCTTCTCGTCTTCTTCGATGGACCCCTCTTCGTGCCCCACCTCGGCCATCGACCTGATGTCGCCCTCCGAGACGAATGGCCCTTCGCGCAGGCCTTTGCCCGGCAGCAGCCAGTTGGCCAGACTGATCAAGACCCGCGTCGGCCAGGACAACGCCCTGCCCAGGAAGAAGACGACGGGTGCGAGCGCCAGGCCGATGCCATCGGCGTGTTGGATGCCGAAGGTCTTCGACATCGCCTCGACCACGACGAAGTACAGCAGCGTGAACACCAACGAGGCGATGGTGACGGCGCCGTCGCCCCAGGCTCGGTCGGCGAGGAGGGCGACCATGATCGCGGACCCGTTCTGCACGACCATGACGGCGAGGTAGATCGAGTTGAGGTAGCGCGGCGGGTCGCTCTCGATACGCACCAACAGGTGGGCGTTGCGGCGCCCTTCCTCACGCAGGGCCAGCGCTCGGACCCGGGTCATGCGCGTCAGCGACGACTCGGCCATGGCGAGCACCGACCCGAAGAGCACGAACGCGCCGGCGAGCACCCACAGCAGGTTCACGGCGCCATGACCCCGCTGTAGCGATGCTGCCGCGCCCACATGGCGGCTCGGTCGGCGTCGTCGTCGTGGTCGTAGCCCAGCAGGTGGAGCACACCATGCACGAGCAGCAGGCGGAGCTCCGCCCCGGGGTCGTCGGGGTTGTTGCGCGCCGCGACCGCCGGACAGATGACGACGTCACCCACTAACCGGACCCCGTCGCGGGGCTCGTCGTCGTCTCCGAGCGCGAAGCTCAACACGTCGGTCGGACCCTCCTCGTGCATGTATCGAACGTGGAGGTCTTCGATCTCGGCCTCGTCGACGAAGCTCACCGAGAGCTCGACCTCGCCTTGGCTTTCGCCCAGCAGGGTGTTGACGGCGAGCACCACGAGACCTGCCTCGTCGACCGGCAGCGTCTGCCGGTTCGAGACCAAGACGGTCGGATGACCTCCGGGGTCGGGGTCGTCGCTCATCGGCTCACTCATCGACGCCCAGGCGCTCCTGGCCGAACCTGCCGTAGGCCTCCACGATGTGTTGCACGATCTCGTGGCGTACCACGTCTTCGCCGCCGAGGTGCACGAACTCGAGGGCCTCGATGCCGGTCAAGATCTCTTCGACCACGTGCAGACCGCTTCGTTGGCCGTTCGGCAGGTCGACCTGGGTGGCGTCGCCGTTGACGACGGCCTTCGACCCGAACCCAAGCCGTGTGAGGAACATCTTCATCTGCTCGGGTGTCGTGTTCTGCGCCTCGTCGAGGATGATGAAGGCGTCATTCAGGGTGTTGTGCGTAACCAGGAAGTCGTCGGTGACGTAGAGGGAATCCGCGGCCGCCACCTGGATGCACACGGTCTCCATCTCGCCGGCGGGCTCGATCGCATCGATGTATCGGGCAGGTCGTGGACCTCCGCCGGAGGCGGCGTAGGTGCCGGCCTTCCGGGTGAGACGGAACGGCCGGAGCGATGGTGGCAGTCGGACGTCGACGACGTAGGCATCTGAGCGGTGCGGTACGGGATGGGCGCCTACGCGACCCGGGCGCCGGCCGCTCGCGACCCGTGTCCTTACGTAGGCGATGCCCCCCAGCGACCGAACGAGGAACACCACGTCGTCGCGCAAGTAAGGCGAGGTGGTCGAGTACTGAACACGGCACCGTCTCCCGGTCTGGGTTACCGGGCCGCCATCGGTGTCGAGGAGGCCCTGCAACACGGCCAGGCGAACGGCGGCCGAGTTCCACAGGTAGACCTCGGGGACGAACTTCGTGCCGGAGCGGTGCCCGGCGAGACCGAGCTCACGCAACCGGGCGGTGACGGGGTTCGTCACGATGACACCGCCACGGCCGCCCGATCGGTTGCGCAGCGTGTATTCATACGCGCCCTTTCGCACCAGCTCGACGCCGTCGAGCGCCATCTCGAGTGCCAGGGCAAGCTCAGGATCGGCCGTCGAGAACGACGGGGTGGTCGACGTGGTGAGACATCCATCCCCCAACAGGAGGCCGAGCGCATACGGATCCAAGGGGACGTCGCGGGACGGGAACGCCACAGGCTGGGACACGAGCGGCACCTCGAAGCGGTGCGCATGCGCGGCGCGGAGCCGGCCCATCATCTGCCGAGTCTCGAGCACGCGGCGTGGGCGGCCCCGGCGTCGATCGGCCCTCGTGGTGACGGCCCAGAGGTGTTCACCGCAGCAAAGGGTCGACGCGCCGTCTTGCGTTCGCACCCTGAAGACGTGCTTGCGACCCTGAGGGAACACGCCGATCACAGGGGTGGGGAGGCCGTCGGCACCGACGACCAGATCGCCGACCTCGATCTCACCGATCGGTCGGAATCCTTCCGGGGTGAGCACTCGGCTGTTGTGCGGCTGGGCCCGGCCCCGCATGTATGCGAGCGGTGCAACCTCGACGACGCCTCGCTCCATGAGCCGCGGCAACGTGTCGGGGCCGGTCATCTCGTACAAGGCGTCGTACAGCGGCCGCATGTACGGATCGATCTTCTCGTACAAGGTGCCGGGCAAGAAGCCGAGCCGTTCGCCTGCCTCGACGGCCGGCCTCGTGAGGATGAGACGCGAGACCTGCCGTTCCTGGAGCGCGCGAACGGCGACGGCGACCGCGAGGTACGTCTTGCCCGTGCCGGCCGGCCCGATCGCGAACGTCAGGGTGTTGGCACGGATCGCGTCGACGTAGCGCTTCTGACCCACCGTCTTGGGCGCGATCTTCTTGCCGCGCCCCGACAGGAGCTGGTCACCGAGCACCTCGCTCGGCCGGGGGGTGTCGCCGCCGGCGGCCACGGGCGAGCCGGCGACCATGGCGATCGCGCGCGCCACGCCCTCCTCGCTCAGCTCGTAGCCGCGCTCGATAAGCGCCAGCAGCTCCTCGAAGATCTGCGCGACGCGCTCGGTCTCGTCGGCGGTACCGCTGATCGTGATCTCGTTGCCACGGACGAAGACATCGGCGCGGAACGCAGTCTCGATCTGCTTCAGGTAGGTGTCGCGCTGACCGAGCAGCGCCACCATCGGCTGGTGGCCGGGGACGAGGATCTTCACGTGTGTGGTGGCGGTCGCCACGTCTGGGCTCGATCCGGGGCTGTGCCCCGTTCCCTCCTGCTCGACGAAGACGGCCGTCCACTCGGACGGCCCGGAGCCCGATACTACTCGCTCGGCGCAACCAGCGGGCCAAGCGGACGCCCGCCCAACAGGTGGTAGTGCAGATGGAAGACGACCTGCCCCGAGTCGGGTCCCACGTTCGTGATGAGACGCCACCCGCTTCGATCGATGCCTTCGGTCGTCGCGAGGTGCGCCGCCACCTGGTGGATGTCGACGAGCACGTCGCCGTGCCGGTCATCGAGCTCGGCGGCCGACGCCACGTGCTCCTTCGGGATGATCAAGACGTGGCTCGGGGCGCGCGGCTCGATGTCGCGGAACGCGAGCACCCGGTCGGACTCGTGCAACACCTCGGAGGGGATCTCTCGGGCGACGATCTTGCAGAACAGACAGCTCGCGTCGATCATCACGTGCAGCCTACCCGCCTGCGCGATGCCCTCAGAACTGGGGTCGGCGGAGCGATCCCTTGATCGCTCCATCCCGCGGCTCGCCCCGCAGCTCTTCGAGACGCTCGAGCAGCTGCCGCTGCTCCCCATCGAGCTGGCGCGGCGTCTCGACGTGGACGGTCACGAACAGATCGCCGCGACCGCGGCGTTGCAGGTTCGGGATGCCCTTTCCCTTCAGCCGGAGCACGGTGCCCGACTCGGTGCCCGGACCGATGGCCACCAGCTCGGGCCCGTCGAGACCGTCGACCTCCACGTCGCCGCCGAGGCTCGCGCGGGTGAGCGACACGTCGAGCACCGTGAACAGATCCTGCCCGCGCCGGTCGAAGGCCTCGGAATCCTCGACCTCGAGACGGACGAACAGGTCGCCGGGCGGACCGCTCGCCACACCCTCGTGGCCGGCCCCGCCGACCCGCAGCTCCATGCCGTCGGAAACACCCGCCGGGATCTCGACCGGCACCTCGACCTTGCTGCGCACCCGCCCCTGACCGAAGCATCCCTCGCACTTGTCCGGGATCTCCTGGCCCGTACCGTCGCAGGTCTGGCACGGTGACGAGGTCATCAAAGTGCCGAAGACGCTCCGCCGCACGCTCTGCACCTCGCCGGCGCCGCCGCACACCCGGCACGAGATCGGCGCGGTGCCGGCGGCGGCGCCGGCTCCCAGGCACCGCTCGCAGGTGACCAGCCGGTCAAGGTCCACCGCACGCCGAACGCCGAAGGCGGCCTCGCGGAACGTGAGGAGCTCGTGCACGGCGAGGTCCTCGCCGCGGCGGGTGCGTGACCGCGGCCCGCGCCTGCGACCGCCCCCGAACCCGCTGGACCCACCCTGACCGAAGAAGACCTCGAAGATGTCGGAGATATCGGCGAACGGCTGGCCCGCCGGACCGCCGGCGCCGTAAGCGTCGTATCGCGCCCGCTTGTCCGGGTCGCTCAAGATCTCGTACGCGCCGGCGATCTCTTTGAACCGCTCGGAGGCTTCGGGGTCGTCGTTCACGTCGGGGTGTTGCTCGCGCGCCAGGCGGCGGTAGGCCTTCTTGATCTGGTCGACCGACGCGGCGCGCTCGACGCCGAGCACCTCGTAGAGGTCGCGTGCCGGCGACATGGGCTCAGTCGTCCAGTTCCGACGCCAGCTCGCTCAGACGCTCGGCCACGGCCCGGACCGAGGCCATGGCCGACAGGTAGTCCATGCGTGTTGGCCCCACGATGCCGATCGTGCCCACCGTCGCGTCGCCCGCTTTGAAAGGTGCCGTGACGATCGACGCCTCCCAGTCCCCGGTCGACGGATGCTCGGCGCCGATCGTCACCCGGACCTCGTCGTCGTCGGCGACGTCTTGCAAGACACGCACCATCTCCTGCTCCCGCTCGAGCGTCTCGAACAGGCGGCGGAGCGTCTCGCGGCGCCACGTCTGCGTCTCGTCGGCGAGGTTCGCGACCCCGCCGACCACGACGTGGCCGGACCTCGATCCGACCGTCGCTGCCCGGAGCACATCGGCCACCATGAGCATGAGGTCGTGTGACGCACCGCTGCTCGCGGCGGCGAGCTTGAGCAACCTGGCTTGCGCCTCACCGTAGGTGAGCCCCCTGGCGACCTGCATGCGCTCCTCCGCCTGCGTCACCGCGCGGGGCATGAGTCCCTCGGGCCGGTCGAGGACCCGTTTGTCGACGCGGCCATGTTGTCCGACGGCGAGCACCATGAGCGTGGGACCCATGTCGATCAGCTCGAGCCGGACGAGCTGCTCGTCGGTAGCCCCGGGCGGCACGGCGAGCCCCGCGTACTGTGTGAGACGGCCGAGCAGTTGCACCGACCCCTTCAGCACCTCCTCGAGGTCCAAGATCGCCTCGGCGAAGTGGGTGGCGATGGCACGGCGCTGCACCTCACGGAGGCGTCCGGCGGCCGGCAAGGTGTCGACGTAGTGGCGGTACCCGGCGTCGGTGGGGATCCTGCCGGCGCTCGTGTGCGGATGCGAGAGGTAGCCAAGCTCCTCGAGCGCAGCGAGCTCGTTGCGGATGGTCGCCGATGACACCCCGAGGCTCGATCGTTCGGCCACGGTCTCGGACCCCACCGGCTCCCCCGAGCGCACGTACTCCTCGACGACCGCGTGCAGCACCGCCGCCTTGCGAGGGCCAAGATCGGGACGCTCGTTCATGCGACGATGATAGCTGGCACTCTCGAGCGCAGAGTGCTAACGACACCGGACCGCGGCGGCCTCAGCAGGGCAGCGACTCGAGCGCGTCGAGCAACGCGCCGGTCAGGGCGGTCTGGTCCTGTTGCGTTGCGATGGCGGCAGACAGCTCGCGCGTGATGGTCACGATGCCGTCGATCCGTGCGGCGGTGGGCTCGTCGCCGGCGGCACGAAGCGCGGCGGCGTCTTGGGCAAGCGTGTCGGCCGTCCGAGCGAGCGCCTCCTCGCGGATGACCTCGAACCCCTCCGCGACATGGGTGCAGGTCGTCGCCCGCGCCTGCTCGGCGGCGGACGGGTCCACCCCACCATCCCCGCCGGACGCGTTCACCACGGCGATGACGATGCCGATCACCACGGCGAGCGCGACCCCGCCCGCGATGACCAGGGTGCTCCTCGAGCGCGTGCGGTGTTCGCGTTCGCGTTCGGTGCCATGCGCGGTACCGCAGGAAGGGCACGTCCACCGCGTGGTGCCGTCGGCCAGGTGGAACGCGGAGGCGCACCGCTCGCACCTTGCGAACGTCCATGTGGCGCCGCACGTCACGCAGACGTACCCGTCGCCCTCGGCGGGCTGGACGGTGCGGCACCGAGGGCAGGTGACCTGGCTCATGCGCGCCACAGGCTAGCCGTTCGACTCCCGTGCGGCCCAACCGCCGCCGATCGCGGCCCGGGAGCTCGTTTCCCTCCCGTGTCAACCCGTGGCAAGCTCGGCGCGTCGAACGGACGGATATGCAGGGACCGCGACCCAACGACCAGATCGACGAGATCGCTATCCGCGAGTTCATCGCGGTGGACTACCCGCGGGTGGTGGCCGCGGTGCGGTTAGTGGCCGGCGATGGGGCCGAAGACGCCGTGGCGGAGGCCCTCGCGCGGGCGTGGGAGCGAAGCGCCGGTGGCACACGGATCGAGACGTTGGCCGCGTGGGTCACGCGGGTCGCGCTGAACCTCGCGACGAGCCGCTGGCGGCACCTCCGCGTCGAGAAGCTCGCCCGACCACGGCTGGCGCGACCCGAAGAAGAACCGATCTCGTCGGCCGACGACCGACTCGACATCGAGCGCGCGCTCACGACCCTTTCGCGGCGCGAGCGAGAGGTCGTCGTGCTGCGCTACTACCTCGGGATGGACGTCGCCGACGTGGCCGCGACGCTTCGCGTCACGGGCGGGACCGCGAAGACCCTGCTGCACCGCGCCAGGACCAAGCTCGCCGACCAGCTCAGCGAGCTCGACACCCAGGAGGCGAACGTCCGTGCCGAACTTCGATGATCGCGTCACGAGGGAGCTCCACCGTGCGGCAAGGCCGCCGGCCGTCGACATCGAAGGTGTCGCGGCCGACGTCTCGCGACGTCGCTACCGGCGCGCCACCCACCGCAGGGCGGGTGCCGTCGCCGCCGCCCTCGGGATGCTCATCGCCGTATCGGTGGGGCTCTGGGCGGTGCAGTCGCCCGGCGAGACCGGCGACATCCCTGGCTCGAGCCCGAGCGCCACACCGTCGCCGTCGCTCGAGCCATCGACCCCCGGACAAGATCTGGGTCTCGGGTTCGACGTCTGCGTGTTCGACAGGCTGCGCAACGTGGCCTTCCAGGAAGGGATCGACGGCACCGCGTGGACGGCGGCGCCGATCATCAAGGGAGCCTGCGCCGACGTCGGTTACCAGCCACAGGCAGACCCAATGGTCGTCGTCGACATCGACGGCGACGGCATCGCCGACGCCTACACCGAGATGCCGTGCAGGTACGGCTGCCATCCCTCGCCGTTCGGTGCGACCGACCTGAACGGCGATGGCCGGAACGAGCTCATCGTCAACGTGCAGCCCTTCTCGATCATGGACTACATGGTGTTCGTGATCACCGACGATGACGACCTGGTGGTCGCGACGGTGACCGGCGATGGTCACGCCACCAACGGGTTCCGCGAAGGCCAACCGACAGTGTTCTCATCCGGTGGGGACGAGGGAAACGCCGAGTCGGTGCGATGCACCGGATGGCCTGGACCCGACACCCAGATCACCCAGACGACCAGCTACCACCCGGTCGACTCACCGGACCCGACCGAGGTGGGCGTAACGAGCTTGCGACTCACCGGCACCACCTTCATGGTGGTGAGCCGCGAGGACCTCCGCGTCCCACCCGGTCAGAACTACACCGGTCACTCGACGGAACCAGCCTGCGGCCTCGATTGGTATCGGAATCTCTAGATCGATCCCAGGTTCTCTCGATCGAGCAGACAACCGTATGCCTTGCTCGCGCGTCTTCATGACATCGGCGAGAGTGACGAGGTGCTCGACGAGGCCGACATCAGCCGGTTCGTCCACGAGGACTACCCCCGGCTGGTGAACGCTGTCGCACTCGTCACGGGAAGCGTGGACGTGGCGGAGGAGCTCGTGCAGGAGGCGACCGCGAGGGCGTGGGATCAGGCATCGCGGGGACGCGCGATCGAGTCGCTCCCCAACTGGGTGGCGGCGGTCGCGCTCAACCTCGCCCGCAGCCGTTGGCGCCGGCTCGCGGCAGAGAGGAAGGCGCATTCACGGTTCGCGTCTCGCGGCTCGACGCCTGCGCCGAACGAAGACCGGCTCGAGGTCGAGGCTGCGGTGGCCTCCCTCCCCCGACGCCAACGCGAGGTCGCTGTGCTCCGCTATCTCATCGGGATGTCGACCGCTGAAACCGCCGAAGTGCTCCGCATCAGTGAGGGCACCGTGAAGAACTCCCTCGCGAAAGCGCGGGTCGCGCTCGCGGTTTCACTCAGGATCAAGGACGTGGACGATGTCACGGATCGATGACGAGCTGGGTTTGCGATTCCAGCGAGCGGCGGAGCCGATCCGCACGGACAACGTCGTGTCGAGGGTCGCGGCACGTCGCAAGGCCGCTCGCCGTTCGCTCCCGGCGAGTCGGGTGGTGCTCGTCGGAGCAGTTCTTGTGGGAACGCTGGCCGCCTACGCGGGGCTGCAGCGAGCCTTCACCACCGCTCCGGACACCGTTGCGCAAGGAACCGTCTCGCTCGTACCGGGTCCGGCCGAAGCCTCACACGTCGCCGGCGTGCCGTATCCCGTTTGTCGCGTCATGCGGATCTCGGGAGACTTCGGGCTCGAGCAGCTCGACACCGCATGGGTGTTCCAGGAGGAGCACTTCCCCGGCCAGGGTTGCCTGGCGGGTGAAGGTTTCCAGCACCTCGCCATCGGGTCGGCCACTGGTGTGGAGCAGATCAGCGACAGGCTCACCGCATGCAGCGATCTGAGCGATTGCTGGCCGGCAGCTGCCGTCGACCTGGACGCCGACGGCGTTGACGAGATCGCGATCGGCGCGGGCTGGTCCGCCGCCTTGGAGCTCGTTTTCTATCGACTCGAGCGGCACGATGGCAGCGGGGTCACGTTGGAGCCCATCGAAGCGGTGTGCGAGCCCACAGAGAACTGCACCAAGCGCTTCACCATCGACACCAGCGATGGCAGCGAGGCAGGTGTGTATTGCGGAATGACGATGACGGGGCCAGCGACCGACAGCGGGCTCGTTGCGTGGCGGCTCGACGAAGACGGAGACGGCTGGTGGTTCCACCAGTTCGAGCTCACGGAACAGGGGTTCGCGAACGCCGGACACGGGCTCGTGACCCACGGACAACCGGGCAACTACTCTGATGTCGGTGCTGAAGGCACGAGCTTGTGCGGAGAGCCGCTGATGCAGCTCGACGACATCGACCCTGAACGCGCACAGCACGTCGTCGAATTGTTAGGCGAGCTGATCACGCCGTGAGACCGAGCACCAGCTCGTTCAGCAGGAGCATCCCCCGTTCGGTCGGGACCAGCTGGCCGAGCTCATCATCGAGCAGGCCGGACGCCAGGAACGGCTCGTACCGCGCTTCCTCGAACCAGCTCGCCGGCACCCCTTCGAGGATCCTGAGACGCAGGAACACCTCCTCGAGGTAGGCGTCGGACGGATCGAGCGATTCGCTGCCACCGATGGGCAGCTCGCCCGCCTCGACCATCTCGAGGTACGTCTCGGGCGGGCGCACGTTCCACCAGCGCACGTCGTCGCGGTACGCGTGCGCGCCGGCGCCCAGCCCCACGTACGGCCGCCGCTCCCAGTAGCCCAGGTTGTGACGGCACTCGAACCCGGGCTTGGCCCAGTTCGAGATCTCGTAGCGGCGGTAGCCCGCGTCGCGGAGCAGGTCACACGCGATGAGGAACATCTCGGCCTGCAGATCGGGGTCGGGTTCTGGCGACGCGCCGCTCGCGACCTTCCGACCGAGCGGTGTCGCGGGCTCGATCGTCAGCGCGTACGCACTGACATGCTCGGGTGCGAGTTCGATCGTCTCACGCAGCGTGTGCTCCCAGGACTCGACCGTCTCGCCCTCGGCGCCGTAGATCAGGTCGAGGTTCACGTTCGCGTAACCGGCGTCGCGCGCCGCCGCGAACGCCATCCGCACGGCGTCGGGCCGGTGGATCCGCTCGAGTGCGCTGAGCACCGCCAGGTCGAAGGACTGCGCGCCCATCGACAACCGGTCGTAGCCGGCCTCGAGCAGCGCGCGGAGCGACCCAACATCCACCGTGTCGGGGTTCGCCTCGATCGTGACCTCGGCGTCGTTCGCCAGGTCGAACGACGTCCGCAGGTGCGCGAGCAACGCGGCGAGATCCTCAGGGCGCATCGTCGTCGGTGTCCCTCCGCCCAGGAACACGCTCACGAACGGCGTGCCCGCCCAGCCAGGCGCCGTGAGCGTCGCCTCGGCCTCGAGCGCCGCGAGGTACCGCGGCTTCAGCTCGTCCAGATCGGCGTAGGCGTTGAAGTCGCAGTAGCCGCAACGGGTCAGGCAGAACGGCACGTGCACGTAGATGCCGGCGGGCGATGCCTGGCCGTTCATTTCTTCGCCGCCTTGTCGTCGATTCGGAGCGCGGCGATGAACGCATCCTGCGGCACGTCGACCTTGCCGACGCGCCGCATCCGCTCCTTGCCCTTCTTCTGGCCCTCGAGGAGCTTGCGCTTGCGTGTGATGTCGCCCCCGTAGCACTTCGCCAGAACGTCCTTGCGCTTGGCCTTCACGGTCTCGCGAGCGATGACCTTCGCTCCGACCGACGCCTGCACCGCCACGTCGAACAGCTGCCGAGGGATGAGCTCCTTCAGGCGCTCGGTCATCTTCTTGCCGTACGCGTAGGCCTTGTCGCGGTGCACTACCGAGCTGAACGCGTCCACGGGCTCGCCGTGGAGCAGAACGTCGACGCGGACGAGCTTGGACTCCTTGAAGCCCCATGGCTCGTAGTCGAGGCTCGCGTAGCCGCGTGTCCCCGACTTCAGCTGGTCGAAGAAGTCGAAGACGATCTCGGCGAGCGGCAACACGTAATGGACCTCGACGCGCTCGGGGGTGAGGTAGCTCATGTCGACCATCTCGCCGCGGCGCACCTGGCACAGCTCGAACACGGCGCCCAGGTATTCGCTCGGCGTGATGATGGTCGCGTAGACGACGGGCTCTTCGACCCTGTCGTAGTCGCCGCCCGCGGGCATCTCAGCCGGGTTGTGCACCACCGACTCTTCGTCAGACCTGAAGACGTGGAACTCGACGTTGGGCGCGGTCGAGATCAGCTCCAGATCGAACTCGCGCTCGAGCCGCTCGCGGACGATGTCCATGTGCAGCAGACCGAGGAACCCGACGCGGTAGCCGAACCCGAGCGCCTGGGAGACCTCGGGTTCGTAGACGAGGGAGGAATCGCTCAGCTTCAGCTTGTCGAGCGCTTCGCGGAGCTCGGAGTAGTCGCCGCCCTCGGACGGGAACAGCCCCGACCAGACCATCGGCTTGGGCTCGCGGTAGCCGGGGAGCGGCTCGGTGGCGCCCAGCTTGCCCGCGAGGGTGATCGTGTCCCCGACCTTCGCGTGATGCACGTCCTTGAGCCCCGTGACGAGGTACCCGACCTCGCCGGGGCCGAGCGCGTCGACGGGGGTGGCCTCTGGCGCCATGACACCCGCCTCCTCCGCCTCGGAGGTGACGTTGGTCGCGAACATCTTCACCTTCGCGTTGGAGGGCAAGGTGCCTTGTTTGACGCGGACGTAGGTGATGACCCCGCGGTAGGCGTCGAAGGCTGAGTCGAAGATCAGGGCCTGCAGCGGCGCCGAGAGGTCACCCACCGGAGCCGGTACGCGGGCCACGATCGCCGCCAGGAGCTCATCGACGCCCTCCCCCGTCTTCGCGCTCACGTGCAGGATGTCGCCAGGCTCACACCCGAGCAGGTTCGAGAGCTCCTCGGTGCGCCGCTCGGGCTCCGCTGCGGGCAGGTCGATCTTGTTGAGCGCCGGCACGATGACGAGACCGGCGTCGCGCGCCAGGTGGTAGTTCGCGAGTGTCTGCGCCTCGAGGCCTTGGGCCGCGTCGACCAGCAGGACCGCGCCCTCACATGCCTCGAGCGACCGTGATACCTCGTAGGTGAAGTCGACGTGCCCGGGTGTGTCGATCAGGTTCAGCTCGTAGCCGTCGTGGAGCAGCCGCACGGCCTGGGCCTTGATGGTGATCCCGCGTTCGCGCTCCAGGTCCATCTTGTCGAGGTACTGGGCGCGCATCTGCCGGGCGTCGACCGTGTGGGTGAACTCGAGCATCCGGTCGGCCAACGTGGACTTGCCGTGGTCGATGTGCGCCACGATGCAGAAGTTCCGGATGTGCGAGATCTCTGTGCTCACGAGCCCCCATGGTACGGGGGTGGGCTGCGCGGTCAGCCGAGCGCCTCGATCCGGGCCAGACCCGCTGGTAGACTCGCCGCCTCTATGGCCAACATCAAGTCCCAGAAGAAGCGGAACATCACCAACGAGAAGCGCCGCGAGGCCAACCTGGCTGTCCGCAGCTCATTGAAGACCTCCCAGAAGAAGGTCAGGACGGCCGTCGCCGAAGGCGACGCCGAGACGGCGACCGCGGCACAGCTCGACGCCGCGCGGGCGCTCGACAAGGCCGCGAGCAAGGGCGTGCTACACCGGCGCACGGCGGCGCGACGCAAGGGTCGTCTCGCGAAGTCCGTCAACTCGCTCGCCTCGGCCTGACACGCCCGATCCGGGACGCCTCACCCCGACTCGAGGCCCCACGCTCACGACGCGATCGCGACGATCAACGCGGGCATCACGACGACGGCGGTGCCACCCGACTTCAACGAGCGGTCGGCCTCGGTGATCTGCGTGTGGATGCGCACCAGGTCATCCAGGCTGTAGTTGCGAGCCTGCTGCTGGTAGCGCCGCGCCTGCCAGTCGAAACGCAGGCCCGCCTGTTTGGCCAGCTGCCCGAGCGGCAGGCTCTCGGGCAACGACCGAACCCGGATCAGGTCACGGAGCCGGCTCGCGATGCCGCCCAGCACCATCAGCGCCTCATCGCCCGACTCCTCGATCGCCCGGAGCGACCGAATGGCGCCCGGCAGATCTTTCCCGAACGCCTTGTCGCATAGGTCCCAGGTCTTCTGCTCACCCAGACCTCGGAACTGCATGTGCACCTCTGCCACGCCCACCCGCTGCGACGGGAACACGGCGCCCAACTGCTCGATCGCGGCGGCCAGCTGAGCGGGGTCGTCGCCGATGGTCTCGACGAGAGCACGGGCGGCGGTGGTGTGGAGATCGAGGCCACCTGCGATCGCACGGCCCACCGCCCAGCCCTCGAGGTCCTTCCGCGCCACCTGCACCTGGCGCACGATGCCGACGGGCTCGATGAGCTTGAGCAGCCCGGCCGGCGGCTTGCCGCGTTCGGCGACCGTGCAACACAGCACCAGGGGCGACGTCGGGTCGGGGGCCCCGAGGTACGCGGCCAGCTCGGCGAGCGCCTCTTTCGAGAGGTTCTTGCAGTCGGTGACCATCAGGGCGCGCGGCTCCCCGAACAACGACGGTGTGGCCAGGTCCTGCAGCTCGCCGCCGCGCCAGTCGGCAGCATCGACCTCGACGGGGTGGAGGTCACCGAGCCCCGCCTTGGCTTCCTCGCGGAGCAAGAAGCTGCTCTCACCCCACAACAGGACGACGGATGGCGGGGCGGTCGACTTCGGCATGGAACCCGATGCTAGCTCGCGCCGGTGACCGTCGGGGAGCCACGGTCGAAGGTCACGGTGACGGTGCCCCGCAGGTCGGTGCGCCAGACGGTCGACCCCGACGCGACCAACGCGTCGAGCGTGGAGGGGACAGGGTGACCGTAGGTGTTCTCGCCGACCGACACCACCGCCACCGGAGCGGCGACCGCGTCGAAGAACGCCGGCACGCTGGTCGCCGCACCGTGGTGGGGCACCTTCAAAACGTCGGCGCGCAGATCGACACCCATCTCGAGCAACAGCTCCTGTGCCGGTTCCTCGGACTCGCTCGCGATGAGCACGACGTCGTCGCCCAGGCTGACGCGAAGGATGAGCGCGTCGTTGTTCGTGTCGCTCTCGGTGCCCGACCAGCATCGGTCGGGCGACACCACGTCGATCCGGATGTCGCCGACGGTGTAGACCGCGCCGGCCCGCGGGTGCTGGACGGCGATGCCCTCGTCGGCGACGGCGCGGTCGAGGTCGGCCTGCAACGGCGAGTCGTCGGGGCAGCCCGGTTGCAGGAGCACCGATACCTGCACGCGAGCGAGCACCGCCGGCAGGCCGATGACGTGGTCGGCGTGCGGGTGGCTCGCGACCACCACGTCGAGCCGGGTGATGCCGAGCGCGGCGAGCTCGGTCGCCACCTGCTCCTCATCGGGACCGCCGTCGACCAAGACCGCGGTCCCGCCCGGGCTGGTGATGAGCGCAGCGTCGCCTTGCCCGACATCGAAGAACCTGACCGTGAGACCCGAGGGCGCACCCTTCGAGACGGCCGACGACCACACGAGCACCGGCAGCGCGAGCGTCGCCGCGACGAACATGGCCCGCGGCGGGCGCCAGCCGGTTCGGAGGGCGACGGTCATGGCCACGACGATGGCTCCCCCCACGGCGAGGACGGCGAGCCCGCCGCGCGACGTGACGTGGGCGACCGGGGCCCTTCCCAGCACGTCGGCGACGAGCGCGAGCCAGCGCATCGGGAGCTGCGCGACCGCGGCGACGGCGGCCCCGGCGGGCTCGGCGACCAGCCCGATCGCGGCAGCCGCGACTCCCGCGAGGAGCGCGGGGGCCACCGCCGGCGCGGCGACGACGTTGGCGACGAGCGTGATGAGGGGGACGTCGCCGAAATGGAACAGCAGGACCGGAGAGACGGCGACCTGCGCCGCGAGCGTCGTGCCGACCGCGGCCGCGAGCGGCGCCGGGACCAGGCGAGCGAAGCGCTCGGTCAGCGGCGCCGCGAGCGCCACCAGCCCACCGGTGGCCGCGACCGAGAGCTGGAACCCGACGGCGTGCACGAGCCACGGGTCGAGCACCAGCAAGACCCACACGGCGGCGGCGAGGACGGCCGCCGTCGAGCGCGGCCGCCCCAACATCACGCCGAGGAGGGCCGTGACCGCCATGGCCCCTGCCCGCATCACCGACGGTTCCGCGCCGGTCAAGATCACGAAGAACACCACGGCGGTGACACCCACGATCGCCTGACCCACCCGCGCCAGACGGAGCGCCGCCGCCACGGCGAGCACGGGCGCCAGCACCATGGCGACGTTGCCGCCCGAGACCACGAGCAGGTGGGTCAAGCCGGTCGCGCGGAAGTCTCGCTCAGTCGCGGCGTCGAGCCGCGACGCATCGCCCAGGGCGAGGCCCAGCAGCAGCCCCGCTTCTCGCGACCCGAAGACGCGCTCGATCGAGCCCCCCACGGCCGCCCGCACGATTTGGGTCGCCCTGATGAACGGGCTGGGCGCCGGCCCCAGCCTGGTCGCAAATCTCGCCCGGACCGCCACGGCGATGCCGCGGCGACGAAGCGCATCGGCGAAAGCGACATCGTCGGGCACCTCAGGTGAGCCGGTGATCGCGACGAGGTCGCCGCGAGCGGCGGTCAGGGGCGCCTCGTCGTCGCCGCTGACCCAGACGGTCTCGCGGACGACGACCTCTGCCCGGCCGGCGACGATGGTGACGCGGGTGACGTCGATGATCGCCCGCCACCCGAGCGCGGTTGGGCGCACGTCTTCACGCAGGGTGCCCGACAGCGCGACCGTGCCGGGGCCGAGCCGCCCGAGGTACGACGACAGCCGCCGGATATCGGCGAGCCCCGCCCACGCGGCGCCGAGCACGGCCACTCCGACGAGGACGAGCACTGCCGATCCCACCGGCCGGCCGCGAGGATCGAGCACCGCGCGGGTCTGGGGTTCGCCACGGACGAGGCCCGCAGGGGCCAGGGGATCGGACCGTCGCACACCCGGTGCGGCGATCAGCGCCGCCGCGAGCGCGGCCGTCCCCACGACGAACCACGCCCACACCGGCAGCGGACGGAGCAACGACGGCCGTACCGTCCACGCGAGCAGACCCCCCCAGAACGCGGCCGTGGCGGCAGGCAACCCCCAGCCGCCCACACCCCACCCCTACACGGTGACCTGGTCGCGGATCTCTTCGAGCGTGGCAGGCCCGATGCCGGGTACGTCTTCGAGCTGATCGACCGACGTGAACGCCCCGTTGTCTTCCCGGTACTGCACGATGGTGGACGCGAGCACCTCACCGATGCCGTTGAGCGTCTCGAGCGCCGTGGCGTCGGCCGTGTTGACGTTGATGAGACCGCCGGTGGTGCCGGGTGTCGTGCCCGGGACCGTGCCCGGTACCGGCACCTGCCCTCGTTTCGGCACCACGATCTGCTGCCCGTCGACGAGCGGTGCCGCCAGATTCAGCGCGGCGAGCTGCGCGCCGTCGCGTGCCCCGCCGGCGCGTTCGACGGCGTCGATGACCCGGGACCCCGGTGCGAACTCGTAGACACCAGGCCGGCGCACCCACCCGGTGACGTCGACGATGAGCAGCGTGCCAGGAGACGCGACCAAACCGGGAGATGCCCCCGCCGCGGCGGTACCCGGGGGCGCCGCGGTGGCCGCGGGCACGCCCGCGGAGGCGAGCGGCGCCCCCGACGCCACGATCTGGACAGGTGACGGCAGCGAGCGCAGGTACCACAGACCCGCGCCAAGGAGCGTCGCGACCACCACGACGACGAGCCCGGCGAGCTCGCCGCGCGACAGCGTCTGCAGCCGTGCGCGGAGCTGTTCCATGATCGGTCGACCGTAGGGGCGGATGACGGCGGGCACCGTGACGGCGCTCACACAGGGGCAGCGACCGGTCCCGCGTTAGCATCGGATGTATGCCTTCCGTCGCCCGGCTGAGCACCACGGTCATCAAGTCGACGGGTCTCACCCATCCCGACCGGCTCGCGATCACCCGGCACGGCGTCGTGGGCGACAGAAGGTTCCTGCTGACGAGGCCCGATCGTGCGCGTCTGTCAGGGCTCGACAAGGTATCGCTGCTGGGGGTCGTGGGAGCGTGGGACGGCGCCACGCGGATGCTCACGGTGACGCTGCCCGACGGATCTATGGTCGCGAGCGAGCCCGCACCCGTGGGGCCACCGTACGAGCAACGGCTCTACGATCGGACCGTGATGGTCGATCAAGTTGACCATCCTGCGATCGATGCTCTCTCGATGCGAGCCGGGCGACACCTCATCCTCGCCGAGGTCGTCCCTCCCGCCCACGCGGGCGGGATGCATCCCGTCTCGCTGATCACCACGGCGACGGTCGACGACGTCGGGGCGCGTGGCCGCTCGAGCGGCCCGCTCGATGCCCGCCGCTTCCGTATGACGATCGAGATCGACGGCGCGGAGGCGTACGACGAAGACACGTGGAGTGGGCGCCGGGTCGCCATCGGACCGGTCGTCGTGCGCGTGGGTGACCGCATGCCTCGGTGCGCGCTGACGACGATGGACCCCGACACCGGCGCCAAGGACTTCCCCACCCTTCATGTGTTGGCTCCCTACCGTCGCGTGGGCAACGAGGTGCTCCTGGGGGTGTACGCGGACGTCGAGGAGCCGGGCACCGTGGCGGTCGGCGACGACGTCCGCGTCGTGAGCTGAGACCTTGCCAAGCCCCCGCCGCTCATGATGCACTCCGCTCCGTGACGGCTGCCTCCGGCAACGACGGCATCTCGACCGACGAGCTCGCGCTTGCCACCCGCAACCACGGGATGCCGCTCGAGTTCCTCCGCCACGACGTCACGCCCGTTGGAGCCCACTACGTGCTCACGCACTACGACGTCCCTGCGGTCGACACCGACACCTGGCGGCTGCACGTCTCGGGCGCCGTCGACACGCCGTTGTCGCTCAGCCTCGACGACATCAGGGTGCGACCGCGCCTGAGTAGGACGGTGACCATGGAGTGCGCGGGCAACGGTCGCGCGTTCCTGTCGCCACGGCCGCTCAGCCAGCCGTGGCTCCACGAAGCCGTGGGCACCGCTCGGTGGAGTGGATGCTCGCTGGCCGACCTGCTCGCCGAGGTGGGCGTGGGTCACGGCGCGGTCGATGTCGTCTTCGAAGGAGCCGACCGCGGTATCGAAGGCGGGCAGGCGCAGACGTACGCGCGGGGTCTCTCGCTCGACGAGGCCGCCAGGGCCGAGGTCGTGCTTGCCGACGAGATGAACGGGTTGCCGTTGCCGCCGCAACATGGAGCACCTCTCCGTCTGGTCGTGCCGGGTTGGTACGGCATGACGAGCGTGAAGTGGCTGCGGTCGATCACCGTCACGACCGAGCCGTACACCGGGTATCAGAACACCCGGTCGTACCGGTGGCGCACCCGTGACGATGACCCTGGCACGCCGATGAGCGTGATGCGCCCTCGCGCCTTGATGGCGCCGCCGGGGATCCCCGGGTTCTTGCCGCGCTCGAGGTTCCTCCGCCCGGGTCCGGTGCTGCTGGAGGGCCGCGCGTGGTCGGGCCGGCAGTCGATCACCGACGTGCAGGTGCGAACCGACGACGAAGGACCCTGGCGCAGGGCCGAGCTGGAGCCGCCCGACGACCCGTACGCCTGGTGGCGGTGGACCTTCAAGTGGGAGGCCACCCCGGGCGACCATGTGTTGTCATGCCGCGCGACCGACGACCGTGGGGTCGTGCAACCGCTGGAGCCCGAGTGGAACGTCGGCGGCTACGGCAACCACGCGGTGCAGCGTGTCGCGGTCAGGGTCGACGGCGCGTAGGCGTCGCAGACCCCTGTTCGCATCGCCCCTACGACGTCACGAAGTTCACGAGCCTCGGAGCCCGCACCACCTCTCGCGCGATCGCTCGCCCCGCGATAGTCACGCGGCCGGCACGAAGTCCTCGATATGGATCCCGGTAACGACCTCGAGGGCGTAGTCCGTGGGGACCCCCCACATCGAGACCGTGATCCGGCCGTCGGCAGCGCAGTTCGCCGCGTACTCGTGTTCGGTCCGGTCGATGGGCCTCAGCTCGCAGTTGCCAGGCTCGAGGATCAGGGCACCCACCGCCGCGCCCATCGTCAGGCGCGCGCTCGCGCCTTCGCCGGTCTCCTTCGAGAGCTCGAACGGCGCCTCGGCCGTGACGACGGGGAAGCGGTTCGCGTCCTGTGTCACCGTGAACGCCAGGGCGACCGCCCCTGGCTCGAAACCACCCGTCGGGATCACCACCGTCCACTCCGGCAGCTCGAATACGACGCCCGTGTCACCGGAATCGGCACCGCCGATCAGCCAGAGCTCCCGGGAAGTGCCGGTCGCGTCGTCGACCTCGCCCACCGGAGCGTCGCCGGCCAGCATGCCCGCAGAGGCCTTGGCACCGTGGACGAATTCGATCGCGTACCGAGGTGGCGGGTCCACCGACCACAGCCATGACACCTCAGGGTAGACCCCGAACGTGTCGACCTCGAAGTAGTACGGGAAGCGAAGGGTCGCCGTCGCACCGTCCGGGAACGTGACTGGCATGACCGTGCGCGAGCCATCCGACGTGCTCGACGGGAAGAACCGCGTGACGAGCCGCGAGAGATCCGAGTACGGACGGAACGCCCACAAGGTCGAGCGTCCTTCTCCCAAGGGCGGCACGAGCACGATGACCGAGTCTCCCGCGGGCACGGCACGTGCGTAGTACGCGTCCGGGGTGGCCTCGAGCACCGACCACTCGGTCGCGGCGGGCGGGAGCACGGCGATGGTGCCGCAGTCGCTGACGAGCGCCCACCCCTGGGCCGCTCGTGCCTGGGCGAGCCCGCCTTCGCACTGTTGACCCGGGAGCGGCCCTAGCTCGGTCCACGTATCGGTCGCCGGGTCATAGGCGGCGGTCACGTGACCGTAGTCGACCGCGACGATCCGATGGCCCGTCCACACGGCCGTGTTGGAGTTGGGGTCGAGCGGGGATGGAGGCAGCTCACGCCACGTATCGGTAGCGGGGTCGTAGGCGGCGGCTATGGCTGTCGGCGTCTCCGGGAAGTTCCCACCATGGAGCGCGGCCCCGACGACCACGAACTCCTCGCCCGTCCACATCGCCGTCGCGTCGGTGAACTCGAGCGGACCCTCGGCGATCGGTCGCCACGTGTCCGTGGCCGGGTCGTAGGCGGCCCCATCCAAAGGGCGATCGTCGACGCGAACCCCGGTCCCCCATAGAAGCCATTCGGTCCCCGTCCACGCCGACAACGGCACGCGCGCCGAGATGGGCGCCGGGGCCAACGTTCGCCACGTATCCGTGGTCGGATCGTACGCGGCGCCGTCGTCGAAGAACGGGGGACCCTCGCTCCATCCGCCCCAGATCAACAACTCCTGCCCCGTCCAAGCCGACACCTCGTTGCCGCGACCATCGATCGGCGCCTCCACTATCGATATGGTTGCTCCAGTCACCGGGTCGAACCGAAACCCGTCCGCGCGCATCGGCCCTCCGCCATCCTCCCCGCCGCCGCCCCAGACGATGAGCTCGCTCCCGGTCCATACCGTGGTGTCGGTGGGGTCTGCCGGCATCGGGCCGAGATCGGTCCACCCCTCGGGCAGGTCGTCGAGGGACGAGGTCACGACCGGCTCATCCCCGACGCTCGGCTCATCGCCACCCACGGCCTGCCACAGACCGGTTACCGCGACGGCGAACACGAGGAAGGCGACGACGCCCGCAGTGACCCGCCTGGTCGGGGGGGATCCGTCGGCCGTCGGCGCATGTGGCATCCTCGTCGCGGCGTCCACCCACAGGTCAGGCGCGGGCAGCCGGTCGACCGCCCCGAGGCGTTCGTGGACCTTCGGGTCAGTCATCGTGCACCTCCAAGAGCTCGCGCAGGCGCTTACGCCCGCGGTGCACACGAACGGCGATCGCACTGGGCGTGGAACCCACGATCCGGGCGATCTCGGCGTGGCGGTAGCCCACGTAGTCCGCGAGCACGACCGCGCACCGTTGCTCCGGCGTCAGCACGCCGAGCGCCCGCAAAACGTCCACCAGGTCCACTGGCAGTTCCGCGGGGCCTTCGGAAGCCATCGGTCCGAACATCGCCCGCTCCTTGATCTGACCCGCCGCGATCTTGAACGCCGACCTCCACACCCACGCCGCGGGATCACGAACCGCCGACCCACGTGCGAGCAACTGGGCGAACGCCTCGGCGACGGCGTCGGACGCCAACTCGGCGTCGCCGAAGCTGAGCACCAACGAGCGCCAGAGCCGCGAGCCATGCTCCCTGTACGTCGCCTCGGCTTCCGCGTGCCGTCCGACCGTCCCCTCCACCGACGCGATCATGAGCATCCACCGCTACAGGGCGGCCGGGCTGCCTTTCCTTACAGATAGACGGCCTCAGCCACCTGTAACGAGGTTGACAAGCTTGGGCGCGCGGACGATCTCCCTCACGACCTGACGCTCGCCGACCGCACGCATCGCGGGGGCTGAGGCGCGCGCGAGCGACAGGGCTTCATCGTCGCCGATGGCCGGCGGCACCTCGAGCTTGTCGCGGACCTTCCCGTCGACCTGCACCACCATGGTGACGGTGTCCTCGGCGGCCAGCGCCGGGTCGAAGACGGGCCACGACGACACGTGCACCGATGCCGGTTCGCCCAGGACCTCGCGCCAGAGCTCTTCCGCCGTGAACGGCGCGAGGGGTGCGAGCAGCTGCGCGAGCGCGCGGGCGGCCAGCTTCGCGCCCCCGCCCGCGTCGAGCGCCGAGCGCATCTCGTTCGTCAGCACCATGAGCTTCGAGATCGCGGTGTTGAACCGGAATCGGTCGAGGTCGGTGGTCACGCCTTCGATGGTCCGATGGGTCAGCCGAGTCAGCGACGCCGGTTCCTCGGCACCGTCTCGCTCCTTCGCGTCGCCGACCGCGGTGAAGACGCGGCCTAGCCAATGGTGGACGCCAGGGCGCTTGCCTTCGGGGCTCTCGATGAGGTGCCAGTCGATGTCGTCTTCGAAGGGACCGGCGAACAGCATGGTCAGCCGGATCGAGTCGGCGCCCCACCGTTCGACCCACTGCATCGGCTCGACGATGTTGCCCTTGGACTTCGACATCGAGGCCCCGTCGTAGATCACCTGGCCCTGGTTCATCAGACGCGGGAACGGCTCGGTGAACCCGACCATGCCGAGGTCGTACAGGACCTTGGTGAAGAACCGCGAATACAGCAGGTGCAAGATGGCGTGCTCGACCCCGCCGGTGTATTGCCCGACGGGCATCCAGCGGTCGACGTCCTCACGCCGGAACGGTCCGTCGCCGTAGCCGGGCGAGCAGTAGCGGAAGAAGTACCAGCTGGAGTCGACGAAGGTATCCATGGTGTCGGTGTCGCGCGTTGCCTCGCCGCCGCACGACGGACAGGCGACGTGTTTCCAGGTGGGGTGCCGCGCCAGCGGCGACTCGCCGCCCAGCTGGAAGTCGGCGTCATCGGGCAGGCGCACGGGCAGCTGGTCGTCGGGCACGGCCACCTCGCCGCACGCCGGGCAGTGCACGATCGGGATGGGCGCACCCCACAAGCGCTGGCGACTGATCAACCAGTCGCGCAGCCGGTAGTTGACCGCTGCACGCCCGCGGCCTTCTTCTTCGAGCCACCGGGCCACCTCGCCGACCGACGCCGGGGTCGCGTGCCCGTCGAACGGCCCCGATCGCACGATGGTCCCCTCGCCCGGGTAGGCCTCGGGCATGGTCGCGCCGTCGAGGGCCGGGCCGTCGGGCTGGATGACCACGCGGACCTCGATGCCGTGCTGCCTCGCGAACTCGAAGTCGCGCTGGTCGTGCGCGGGCACGGCCATGATGGCGCCCGTGCCGTAGCCCATGAGCACGTACGGCGCTGCGTAGCACGGGATCTTCTCGCCGTTGACCGGGTTGGTAGCGTGCACGCCGAGGGCCACACCCTCTTTCGTGTCGGCCGCCTCTCGTTCGACGAGCGAGGCCTGCGCCGCCCTTTCGACGAGCGGACGGACCGCTTCGACGGTGCCGCCCACCTCCGCCAACCGCTGCACGGCCGGGTGCTCGACCGAGAACACGAAGAAGGTCGTGCCCCAGAGCGTGTCGGGCCGGGTCGTGAACACCGTGATGTCCTCGCCCGTCTCATCGATCGTGAACGTGACCTCGGCACCCTCGGACCGGCCGATCCAGTTGCGTTGCATCGTCACGACGCGCTCGGGCCAGTCGACGAGCAGGTCGACGTCGTCGAGCAGTCGCTCGGCGTAGTCGGTGATCTTGAAGAACCACTGGGTCAGGTCGCGCCGCTCGACCTTGGTACCGCATCGCTCGCAGGCGCCGGCGATGACCTGCTCGTTCGCGAGCACGGTGGCGTCGTTGGGGCACCAGTTGACGGGCGACTCCTTGCGGTAGGCGAGACCCTTCTCGAAGAACCGGAGGAACAACCACTGCGTCCAGCGGTAGTACTCGGGATCGGAGGTGTGCAGCCGCCTCGACCAGTCGAACGACATCCCGATCCGCTTGAACGAAGCCGCCTGCTGCTCGATGTTCGCGTAGGTCCATTCCGCGGGCGGGGTGCCCCGCTTGATGGCGGCGTTCTCGGCCGGAAGCCCGAAAGAATCCCACCCGATCGGATGCAACACGTTGTAGCCCCGCATCCGCCGGTAACGCGCCACGGTGTCGCCACCGCTGAAGGCCTCCGCATGCCCCATGTGAAGATCCCCCGAGGGATAGGGGAACATGTCCAGCGCGTAGAACCGCGGACGCTCGTCGCCTCCATCATCGACCGCGTCGTGCAGGCCCTCGTCGTGCCAAACCTGGGCCCACTTGGGCTCGATGATCGACGGATCGTAGCTGCGGCTCATGACCCGCGCATCGTATCGAACGCCGTACACTCCCCCGCCATGGACCCCGCCCGCCTGCGGGTGGCAGCCCTCATCCTCGCCATGACGGTGTTGGCCGCCGCGTGCACGACGAACGACACGACGAGCGGCGCAGTGCCCGTGTCGCCGTCGCCCGTGGCGAGCGCCTCACCGGAGCCCGACGGCATCGAGAAGCTCGAGCACCTCATCTTCATCGTGCAAGAGAACCGCTCGTTCGATCACTACTTCGGTCTGTACCCGGGCGCCGACGGCTTGAAGAGGAGCGCCGACGGCTCGTTCGCCGTGTGCATCCCCGACAGGTTCCAAGGCGGTCGCTGCGTCCCGCCGTTCATCAGCCGCGCCGACGACCACGACGGCGGTCCCCACGCACACGCGGCATCGGTGAAGTCGGTCAACGACGGCGAGATGGACGGCTTCATCGACGCGTTGCCGGCGCGCCCCGGCAAGTGCTGGATCGACCGTGACCGGCCCGAGTGCGACGAGCGACTCGGGCCCCAGGGACAGCCCGACGTCATGAGCACCTTGACCCGTCGCTCGATCCCCAACTACTGGGCCTATGCCGATAGCTTCGTTCTGCAGGATCAGCTGTTCGCGCCGGTCGACTCGTGGACCCTCCCCGCGCATCTGTTCCTGGTCTCGGCCTGGTCGGCTCGGTGCAAGGATCCCGGCGACCCCATGAGCTGCCGCTCTGACGTCAACGTGAAAGGTGACGCCCGGTGGCACTACTTCGAAGACCCCGTATACGCCTGGACCGACATCACGTGGCTCCTGGACGAGAACGACGTCTCGTGGGCGTATTACGTCGGGGCCGATACCTGCTGGCTGAAGCCGTGCACCGCTCGCGAGCGCAAGGGCTACGCGACGAGCGACAACCGGAACCCGCTGCCGGGGTTCTCGAGCTTCTGGGACGGCTCACGCAGCGACGCCATCGACAACGTGATCCCCGTGTCCGACTTCATCGACGCCGCCGAGTCCGACTCACTGCCGTCGGTGAGCTGGGTCACGCCGGGTAGCAACGTCAGCGACCACCCGGGCGGCGCGTCCACGATACGGACGAGCCAGGCTTACGTGACCCGCGCCATCAACGCCGTGATGGAGAGTCCCGCCTGGGAGAACAGCGCGATCTTCCTGACCTGGGACGACTGGGGCGGGTTCTACGACCACGCCGTGCCACCTCGCGTCGATCAGCTCGGGTTGGGCCTCCGGGTCCCCGCGCTCGTCATCAGCCCCTACGCCAAGGCGGGTTACATCGACTCCAACACGTATTCGTTCGACAGCTACCTCGCGCTCATCGAAGATCGTTTCCTCGAGAGCGAGCGGCTGGATCCCGACACGCTCAGCCGACCCGACTCGCGGCCCTTCGTCCGTGAGGAGTACGCGATATACGGCGACATCACCGAGGCGTTCGACTTCGAACAGGCACCGCGGGAGCCGCTGATCTTGGAACCGTGGCCGTTCGACGACCCCGAGCCTTGGGGGTCGTTCTAGCCGGCGCCGTTCAGGTGAGTGGCTCCCACGAGCCCATCGTCAACAGCTGGTCGGGACCGTCGATGTCCAGCGGCTGGCTGCTCCCGCCACCGTTCAGCACGACGATCTCCATGGCGCCGTCGCGGTCGAGGTCCATCATCTCGGCCGTGTCGCCGCAGCCGGCCAGCTCACCAGGCGGCAACGGTGGCAGCGCGGGCCGGCTCCACGAGCGGCCGTCGCCACCGTTGAGGAGCAGCACGTCCGGTTGGTTCACCCTGCGGACACAGCCCCGCACGATGTACAGGTCCTGGCCGCGCCGGCCGTCGACGTCACCGACCGCCAATCCATGTCCGGCCGGCGCGGCCAGCGTCAGCACCGCGGGCCCGAGCCGGCCTGTCGCGAGCCCGAGACGGACCTCGGCCGTGTCGCGACCCACCGTCACGAGGTCGAGCACACCGTCACCGGAGAGATCGACGAGGCGTGCGGCAAGGGGTCGCGGGACGGCCGGCGCCCCGAAGCCGGCCGTGGCGTCGACGAACCCGTCGCCGCGTCTGAGCCAGACGAACAGGCGGTCCTGGCCGCACACGAGTAGGTCCTCACGGCCGTCCCCGTCGATGTCCACCACCTGCACGCAGTCGGCACCGTCTTCCCGGGTCACGCCCAGGTCGACCTCACGGAAGCGGTCGCCGCCGACGTTGACGTACGTGCGGTTCGGTGTCGTCTGGTCGTCACGCCGCGGGATGTCGTTGCCCAGGAACAGGTCGGGATAGCGGTCGCCGTTCAGGTCGATCCACGCCGGGTGCCGCCCCCTTCCGTAGATGTCCTCCACACCCCAGGTCGCGGCGAGGTCCGTCCAGGTCCCTGCCGGAGCCTGGATCCACAGCTCGTTCCACTTGTCGGTCGTGCCTTGGTTCGCGCCCTTCAGACACACGAAGTCGACGAGCCCGTCGGCGTTCGGGTCGCCCATGATGCAGCCGTGGCGGTCCGGCCGGCCGTGGATCGTATCGACGAGGCGGAACGCCACCTCGAGCCCGAGGGTCTCGTCGTCGCCGGCCGGTTGGTTGACGAACAGCTCCGACGGTCGTGACCCGTGGTGCACGATGAGCACGTCGTCCCAGCCGTCACCGTTGGCGTCGCCGACGGCGGCCGAGTAGCTCGATTCGTGCTGGCGGAACCCGACGAGTGGCCCGAGGTCGCGGACCGGCCCGGTCGCTTCGGCCCTGGGGACCGCGGGCGCGGGTGCGACGCCGAGCGACGACGACACCACGGCGACGAGCGCGAACAGGCGACGACGAGGCATGGCGAGAGGATACGGAGACCGCTCGGCGCTTCGGTTCAGGCGCCGGCGGGGTCGGGCAACAGCGAGCCGCGCGCGACCAGCCCGGGCACGAGGTCGGCCGTCACCGGTCGCGAGAACAAGAACCCCTGCGCCAGGCGGCAGCCGTTGCCCCGCAGGAACTCCAGCTCACCAACCGTCTCCACACCTTCGGCGAGCGGGGTCATGTCCAACCCCTGCGCCAGCTGGATCATGGCCCGCACCATGCTCGCGAGGCTGAGGTCGCGTTGCACGTCACGAACGAACGAACGGTCGATCTTCAACACGTCGACCGGCATGTGCTTGAGACGTGCGAGCGACGAGTACCCGGTCCCGAAGTCGTCGAGCGCCAGCTGGAACCCCCACGCGTGCAGCTCGGACAAGATCTTCTGCGTGCGGTCGGGGTCGGCCATGGCGGTGGACTCGGTGATCTCGACCGTCACCTCGTGCGGGTCGACGCCGCCACGCCGCAGCTGCGCCAGCACCTTGTCGGCGAGGTGCGCCGACCACAGCTGCCGAGGCGAGAGGTTGAACCCGACCCGCAGCGACAGCCCTTGCTCGCGCCATTCGGCACGCTGGCGGACGAGCTCGCCGATCACCCAGTCGCCGATCGCCTCGATCAACCCCAGCTCCTCGGCGAGCGGGATGAACTCGCCGGGTGCGACGAGACCCCCGTTGGGGTCGAGCCACCGGATGAGCGCCTCGACGGACTCGATGTGACCCGTCTCGATGTCGACGATGGGCTGCCAGTGCAACACCCAGCTCTCGTGCTGCACGGCGTCACGCAGCTTCGTGGTCAACGAGAGCCGTTCCATGGCGTCATCGGGACCGGTCGCGAACACCACGTACCCACCCGGCTCCTGCTTCTTCGACTGGTACATGGCCGCGTCGGCGTTCTTCATCAGGGTCGGCGCGTCGGTCGCGTCTTGCGGGAACAGGCTGATGCCGATCGACCCCGTGGCGTAGAAGGGGGTGCCGTTGAGGTCGAACGGCTCGGCCATCGCTTCGCGGACGCGTGTCGCCACCGACTCGGCAACGACCATGGCGGGCTCGATGGGGCCGGGCTCACCGGTGGTGCGTTCGAGGTCGGCCAGGAGCACCAGGAACTCGTCGCCACCTTGTCGCGCCACGAGGTCGGTGTCGCGGGTGCACACACGGAGTCGGTCGGCGAGCTGGGCGAGCAGTAGGTCGCCCGCGTGGTGGCCGAGCGAGTCGTTCACGAGCTTGAAGTTGTCGAGGTCCAGGTACAGAACGCCAACGCCCGTGTCGGTGCGCCGCGCACGCGCGATGGCGTTCTCGAGGAGCTCTTCGAACAGGTGGCGGTTCGGCAGGCCCGTGAGCTTGTCGTGGTAGGCGAGGAAAGCCACCTGCTCCTCGGCGGCCTTCCGCTTCGAGATGTCGAAGATGACCCCTTGGATGAGCCACGGGTCGCCGTTCTCGTCATCGATGGGGAACGCCTGCTCGAGCACCCACTTGATCGTCCCGTCTTCGTGCACCATGCGGTATTCGTGGTTCAAGGTGGTGTGCCGCTCGTAGGCCTCCTCGTATTCCTCCCACGCACGGTCGATGTCTTCGGGGTGCACGTGTTTGCGCCACGCGTAGTAGTCGCTCAGCCACGCTTCGGGCTCGATCCCCAACAGGTCCCGCACCTGAGGGCTCACGTAGATCGACGTCGCGTCTTCGTCGACGGGATCGAGGTACACCACCGCGGGGATGTGCTCCACGAGGCTCCGGTACTTCGCTTCGGCCTCGAAACGCGCTTCGGCCGCACGCTGGCGATCGGTGACGTCGCGGAGCGTCACGATCAGCAGCCGCTCGGGCTCGGCGATCTCACCGATGTGGAGCTCCACCGGTACGTCGCCACCGGCGGCCGTCCGGCAGATCGACTCCATCGTCGATCCCGGTGCGGCGTCGAGCACGTGCGACGCGATCAACAGCTCGACCGGTTTGCCGATCAGCTCGTGACGTGTGAACCCGGTGAGCCGCTCGGCCTGGCCGTTCGCGTATTCGATGACCCCGTCGGCGCCCGCCACGACCAGGCATTCCGGGGTCGCTTCGAGCAGCGACCCAGGCTCGATGAGACGCGCCAGCCTCGCGGCTGCAGCCTCGGTGACGGAGCCGGTTTCGTGTTCGCCGATCGACATCGCTGAACGGGCCCTCCTACGTGGGTACCCGTTGTGCATCGGCGGGCTCGGCGACCCACCTGAGCCTGCGTGCGTGGCTCGGGCCCGTTCAGGCGCTGGGGGCGCGTTCTTCCATCCCCCACGGGGAGCCGTGGTCGTTCAGGAGGTCCAAGAACGCCGTCGGCTCGAACGCTTCCGGACCGAGGACCCCTGCGCCCGACCAGGCGTCGCTGGCGAGCAGCTCGAGCGCCACCACGGGGTTGATAGCGGTCTGCCACACCACCGCTTGCGCCTGATCGCGACCCCACGTCTCCTCGTTGTCGACCACGTGATACAGGTAGACCTCACGCGGGTTGTCGTCGGTGCCTGTCCCGGTGACCCAGGTGCCGGCGCACGTCTTCCCGCTCATCTGGGGACCGAGCGTGGCCGGATCGGGTAAGCACGCGGCCACGACGTCGCGGGGGCTCACCTGCTGTCCGCGGACCGTCACGGGGTCGGTACCGTCCAAACCGAGCTTGCGGAGGGTCTTCAGCACCTCGATGAACTCGTCGCCCAAGCCGTATTTGAACGTGGCGCGCCGGCACTCGACCCAGCGAGGGATCAGCAGGACCTCTTCGTGTTCGACGTGCACGCATTCGACCGGACCGATGCCCTCGGGGAACGTGAACACCTCGGGCTCGCTGAACGGCGGCAGCGTGTACCAGCCGCGGTCGTGCTCCCACACGACGGGCGGGTTCAGGCACTCCTCGATGGTGGTCCAGATGCTGAACCCGGGCGCGAAGTCGTACCCCGAGACGAGCAGGTCGGCGCCGTCGCGGACGCCGGCCTCATCGATCGAGCTGAAAAGGTGGTCCTGCGCATAGCGCGCGAACACGTCGGACAGCCCCGGCTCGACCCCGATCCCGACGAGAGCCAGCTGACCGCGCTCCTCCCACGCAGCGGCCTTCTCGAACTGCTCGTCGCCGAGCTTCACACCCGTCTTCGCATGCGGCTCGTCGGGGTGGGGTTTCGACAGCGACATGGCCATGTCGAGGTAGGCGGCACCGGCTTCGAAGGCGCCATCGAAGATCGGCATCACGAACCGAGGGTCCACGGCGTTCAAGACGTGGGTCGCACCGGTTGTTCGGGTCAGCTCGGCCACGGCGGCGGCGTCGCTCGCGTCAACCTCGGCGGCGCTGAACCGGCCCGAGCCGCCGTCGTAGCGGTCGACGACGCTTCGCGCCCGGGACTCGTCGTAGTCGGCGAACACGATGTGCTCGTAGAAGTCGCGCCTCGCCGCGATGGGGGCGAAGGCCGCGCCGACCCCGCCCGAACCAACCACCAAGATCTTCACGTGACCCCCCCGGGGCTCGACGACCGGGCGGAGTCTACGCGAGCCGTTCACCGGGATGAGAGCCGATGCTAGGCTCCGCTCGCCGGTGTCCGTCCGGTCGAGATCGACCCGGCGAGCTCGACGTTTCGGCGACGGTGGAGGTGACCTTCACGCTGGAAGGGTGATCGTGTCGCTCGGCCATCGCTCGCTCACGGGGCGCGACCGGATCCACGTCGTCGACGTGGACGACCTGGGCGGGGCGCTGCACCCCGAGGTCGTGGAGCCGTTGCGCGCGATGCGGGAGACGGCCGCAGGCGACGGGATCGACGTGCGCGTCGTGAGCGGGTTCCGTGACTTCGACCGGCAGCTCCGGATCTGGAACGCGAAGTTCCGCGGTGAGCTGCCGATCTTCGACCGAGCAGGCCGTGAGGTCGAACGGTGGCGCTTGCGCGACGACGAGGCGATCGACGCCATCCTCACCTGGTCGGCGCTGCCGGGCGCGAGCCGCCACCACTGGGGCACCGACCTCGATATCGTCGACGCGGCCGGCGCCGGTGGTGGGTACGAACCCCGGCTGGTGGCGGCGGAGTTCGGCGTTGGCGGCCCGTTCGCCCGTCTCGGCACGTGGCTCGACGAGAACCTGGATGGGTCCGGGTTCTTCCGGCCGTACGACCGCGACCGGGGCGTCGCCCCCGAGCCGTGGCACGTCAGCTACGCCCCGGTCGCGGTCGAGGCTCAGGCCGCGCTGACGCGAGAGATGATCGCCGACGCGATCGGTACGGCCGACATGGCGAGGCGCGACCTGGTGCTCGAGCGGCTCGACGAGTTGATGGAGCGCTACGTCACGAACGTGGCCTCGCACGGATGAGCGTCGTATCCAGCCACGCAGCGCCGGCACCGACCGCGAGGTAGAGGGCCGCCACGACGACGCAGTTCAGCATCACACGCGCGTAGCCCAGGTCGGCGACGTCGATGAACGGGTAGGGGTAGAAGCCGACGACCTCGCCGCGGATGATCGTGAACATGAACCAGCAGACCGGGAAGACCACGGTCAGGCCGACGACCCGCCTGTTCGCCCGGTCTCGCGGCCCCCACACGAGCCACCCGACGACGGCCATGACGGGAACGAGGGTGTGGAGGATGAGGTCGGCCACGAGCGCCCACCCGACCAGATCGTCGAGCCCGCGAAGGACCGCGTGGTAAACGACTCCTGTGATCGCGATCGCGACCACCCCGGTGAGTCGAAGCACGTCGAACGAGAGGGACGGGCGGCGCGGATCCAGAGCGAGGAGCAAGCTCGTCGCTCCGACGATCAGGTTCGACAAGACGGTGAAGAACGCGAAAACGTTGAGCGCCCGAACGAGCGGCGTATCGAAGAACCCTCTTGTCGAACCGGCGCTCACCGGGACTTGGATCGCGATGGCGACCGCGACGGCCAAAGCCGTGAGCGTGAACCACCACCGCCCGCGCGCGAGATCCACGCGGCAAGGCTAACGGAGGGCCAACGTTGGTGGACCCAAGGGGATTCGAACCCCTGACCTCATGGCTGCCAGCCATGCGCTCTACCAGCTGAGCTATGGGCCCGGAAGCTGCGAGTCTACCCGCCCGCCGCGGCCGCAGCGGGGTCTTCCCACGCCACCCTGGGCGCGTCGCGCCACAGCCGTTCGAGGTCGTAGTAGTCGCGCTCCTCGGTGCCGAACACGTGCACCACGACGTCGATGTAGTCGAGCAGCCACCAGCCCGCGCCGGCCTCGCCTTCGCGCCGCACGGGACGCACGCCGATGTCGCGGAGCGACGACTCGACGCCGTCGATGACCGTCTTGAGCTGTCGCTGCGATCCCACCGAGCACATGACGAAGAAGTCGGTGATCACGATCAGCTCGTGCACGTCGAGGATGACGATGTCGGCGGCGAGCTTGTCGGCCGCCGCTCGGGCGGCCGCTATCGCCACCTGGCGGCTGGGGGGCAGGGCTGGTCGTTCGCTCACGGCTGGAAGTCCTTCCCGACGACGACGGTGATGTCGGCGAGCCCCGATGCTACCTGCGAGACCTGCACGGTCCCGGTGCCCAGCAGCTGGGTCGCCCGCTCGGCGTCGCCGATGTGCTCGGAGCCGTTGGCGATGACGAGCGTCTCGGTTCGGTCGAAATCCTGGGCGTTCCGCGACAAGACCACGCGGTAGCCGGCCGGGAGCAACCGCGCTGCCACCGCCTCCCCCACACCCGTCACACCGCTGCCGTTCTCGACCAGGACGGGGATGGGGGCGGCGACGCCGAAGACCCGGGAGACGGTCTCGTCAAGCTCGGGTTGCGAGAACACGGTGACGGAGCCACCGACCAGCTCGGTCGCCGGCACCTCGACGGTGGCCGAGGCGGCGGCCGCGAACGCCGCGGCGGCGGCGGCCGCGTCCGACGTCTCGACGAGGTCCCCCGGCTGCCAGCCGAGCGGGGTCGCCATGAGACCGGCGAGCGCCGCCGCCCACCGGGCGGCGGGGTCGTCGGTCTCATCACCCAGGTAGGTGGCGAGCTGGGCGCCGCTCATGCTGATCGTGCCGGGGCCGAGGACCGCAGGCCCGATGGTCACGGCCTCGGGCAGGACGACCGGCACGCCGCCCACCCGGTCGACCACGACCCCGAGACGCTCGAGGTCGGTGATGGCGTAGGTGGGCGTCCACGCGCCGACCGTGTTCGACACGGCGGTGCGAAGCGACGCGGTGGGAAGCGCGGCCACGTCGTCGGTGAGGGTCTCGCCTTGGCCGGGCACCTGCACCGTGACCCCGCTGGGCACGACGAGGGCGGCGGGCGGGCGGCCTCCCCCCGAGCCGATGACCGCGAGCAGCGCCTGGTCGCCACCGAGCACCGCGAACGTCGTGAGGTCGGAGGGGTCCGCGGCGCCGGGGCTGAGCACCTCGACGCCCGGGGTGGTCAGCCCCGGCGCCGCGTCACCGTCTGGGCGCAACACCACGAACGCCGCAAGGGCGAGCAACACCACGACGCCCGCTGCGAGCACCTCGAGCCGGCGGCGGCCGGCGCGGTCATCGGCCCGGCTCGCACGCCCCGGATCGCCGCCCGCTCCCCAACGCACCTGCCCGCTCATCGGTACAGACCGGCCTTGCCCACGTAGCTGTTGACGCCCTCGGGCACCAGGTAGCGGATGGGCCGGCCGGCCGCCACGCGGGCCCGGATGTCGGTGGACGAGATCGCGAGCGCAGGGATGTTCATGACGGTGATGCCGGGGTTCTCGGTCGCCTCGGGGCCGAGGCTCGCGATGTCGTAGCCGGGCCGCGTCGCGGCGATGAAGTGCGCCAGGTCGAACAGCTCACCGGGCTTCTTCCACAGGAAGATCTCGCGGACGGCGTCCGCCCCCGTGATGAAGAACAGGTCGACCCCGTCGCCCATCTCGCGCTGCAGGTTGCGGAGGGTGTCGACGGTGTAGGTCGGTCCGTCGCGGTCGACCTCCGCGCGCGACACGCGGAACCGGGGGTTCGACGCGGTGGCGATGACCGTCATGAGGTAGCGGTCTTCGGCGGGCGAGACCACCTCGTGCTCTTTCATCCACGGCAGCCCGGTGGGCACGAACACGACCTCATCCAGACCGAACTGCTGCAAGGCCTCTTCGGCGGTGACGAGGTGGCCGTAGTGGATGGGATCGAACGTCCCACCCATTACCCCGAGCTTCGTCCCCACCACGCGCATCCTACCCGCGGCCCCTGACGCAACCGCTCAACGACCCGCCCGGAGCAGCGGCTCGATGTGCTCGGCGTAATGCTGCACGCCGTTCGCGGCGAACCAGTCCTTCGCTTCTCCCGACGGCGACGGCAGACCGGCGAACGCGGCGCGGATGAGCGTGCGAGCCCGATCGAGCTGTGCACGGGCTTCTCCTTGGTCGTGCGTACGGCCGTCGGCCAAGAAACCGGCGTTCATCGCGTCGACGATGGCGTCTTCGTCGGGGTCGTCGTCGTGGCCCCAGCCGCGGTTCGCCTCGATGTCGGCGGCCGACTGGCGCATCCACGCCGTCATATGGAACGTGACGTCGGCGACCGTCCAGCCCGGAGGCTCGTCGAGCACCACGTCAGGTGCGACGGCATCGACGGCGACCCGGAACGTGAGCCAGGCGTCGGTCTCACCTTGCAGCAGCGGTCCCACGTCGGGGTCCGGCGGTGCACCAGCCAGCCACGCGCGCAGATCGTGTTCGTGTTTCGCGTAGTGCATCGGGCCCGACTCCTCGAACCACCCCCACGCGTCGCGGCCGTGCTCGGTCAACCCGGTGAACGCCGAGCGCGCGCGCTCACGCGACGTGTGTAGCCACTCGTCGGCCTCGTCGTCGGTCATGCCCCGCGCGCGCTCGGCGTGCGTGGCGTTCACCCGCTCGACGTAAGCCGCCGTCTCCTCCTCGGCGGTAGCGGGATCCCAGGTGCTGAGGGCGATGCGTCCCAAGACCCTGGCGCAGTCGTCGAGCCACGCACCCGCATGCACGATGACGACGTGGACCGACCACCCATCGGGGGTGACGCTCGGCTCCCGGCGCCGGCCGCCCGGGCAGCTCGCGAGCACCGCGGTCAAGCGATCCCACGCCTCGGCCTCTTGATCGAGCAACCTTGCGGGATCGCTCACGCGCGAGTCCCCGGTCCGCTCGCCCGATCAGCATCGCCGGGGACGTAGTCGAAGACGCGGCCGCCGATCTCGACGTCGTCACCGAGACGAGCGCCGAGCGCCGCCAGCCGCCGGTCGACCCCTTCCTTCTTGAGACGCGATTGCAACACGGCCACCTGTTCCTCGTCGTCGAGGTCGGTCTCGGTGACCCAGCGTTCGACGGTGCGCCCGCGGACGTGGAAGGTGCCGTCGTCGCTCCGCGACACGGTGAACCGCGGCCGCCCGGGGCGCAGCACCACGTGGGGCTGCCGCTCCCCCTCGTTGGCCGCCGCCTCGGCCGCCAGCGAGGCGATCGTGCCGCCGAGGTCGGCAACCCCGTCACCGCGCAGAGCCGAAACGGCCAGACCGGCACCATCGAGCGACGCCACCGCGCTGAGCGGGTCCTCGACGAGGTCGGCCTTCGCTCCCACCACGAGCGAGAGCTTCGCCGGCAGCTCGGGATCGTACGCGGCAAGCTCGTCGCGGAGCACCCGCAGGTCATCACCTGGCGATGCGGCCGAGAGGTCCACCACCAGCACCAGCGCACGGCACCGCATGACGTGGCGGAGGAACCGGTGGCCCAACCCCCGACCACCCGCGGCCCCTTCGATGAGCCCGGGCACGTCCGCGATGACGAACCGATCCCCGTCGCCACCGGTGACACCCAGGTTCGGCGTGAGCGTCGTGAACGGGTAGTCGGCGATCTTGGGCTTTGCGGCCGACAACACGCCCAGCAGCGTGGATTTGCCGGCGTTCGGCAGCCCCACGAGACCCACGTCGGCGACCGTCCGCAGCTCGACGCGAAGCCGCACCTGCTCTCCGTCTTCGCCGTGCTCGGCCACCCGTGGCACCCGGTTGCGCGAGGTGGCCAGGCGGGCGTTGCCTCGCCCGCCGCGGCCACCTCGCGCCACGATCGCCCTCGCCCCCGGACCGACGAGGTCGGCGAGCAGCCCCTGGTCGTCGTGGACGACGGTCCCGTCTGGCACGGCCACCACCAGATCTTTGCCGGCGGCGCCGTGGCGCCTCGACGATCGCCCGGGCGAACCCGGGCTCGCCTTCTGGTGGGGATGATCGGCCAACCGCTTCAGATCGCGGACATCGGGCGAGACCTCGAGCACCACCGATCCCCCCGGCCCGCCGTCACCGCCGTCGGGACCGCCGCGGGGCTTGTACGGCTCCGAATGCAGCGAGGCCGAGCCGTCGCCACCGCGACCCGACTCCACGAACAACGAGCACTCGTCCACGAACGCCAAGGCCACCAGACTAGGTGGTCGAGCGCGCCGTGCCGGGCGATGATGGGCGTATGCCCACGCCGACGACCGTGTGGATGGTGGCCCTGGGTCGCTCACCCGATGAGGTGAAGGGCACGCTCTCGCTCGACACCGAGGCCGTCGTGTTCACGCCCGAGGTGGGGGGGACCCCCATCCGCATCGTGCTCGCCGAGACCAGGACCGTCAGACGTTTACGTATCTCACCCGTGCTGATCGTGCGCCAGCGCGGGGGTGATCGGACCGCCTTCTTCTTCGCGCAGCCGCCACCGCTCGGCCAGCGCGACCCGGATCCTGAAGGGGTGAGCCTGCGCTCGGCCCGTCGCACCGGCAAGCGACGTCAGCAACGGCGGAACTCGAGCTACCTCGCCGCGAACGGCCATACGCTGAAGCCCACGCTCATAGCGTGGGCTTCGGAGCTCGCCGCGGCGGTGGCCGCGTCGCGTCGCTGACTACTCGGCGACGATCGTCGCGTACTTGCGGCCGCGCGATTCGGTGAACGTGACGACACCGGCCCGCACGGCGAACAAGGTGTCGTCGCCGCCTTTGCCCACGCCTTCGCCGGGGTGGATCTTCGTCCCGCGCTGACGCACGATGATGGACCCGGCCGGCACCTGCTCGCCGCCGAAGGCCTTCACACCGAGACGCTTCGACGTGGAGTCGCGGCCGTTGCGGGACGAGCCGCCGCCCTTCTTGTGTGCCATAGGTCCTCCAGGCTACCCGACGTCAGCCGAGCTTGACGTCTTCGATCTCGAGCATCGTGAGCTGCTGGCGATGGCCCGCCTTCTTCGCGTAGCCGGTCTTGGGCCGGTACTTGAAGATCTTGACCTTGTCGCCCTTGGTCTCGCCGAGCGGCTTGGCCGTGACCGTCGCCTTCGCGGCGGCCTTGCCGGCATGGGTCGTGCCATCGTCGTCGACGACCAAGAGCGGCGTGAACGTGACGGTCTCGCCCGCGGCGATGAGCTTCTCGACCTCGATCACGTCGCCCGCCTTGACCTTGTGCTGCTTGCCGCCCGTCTTGATCACCGCGTACATCGTCGACCCCTTCAGTTCACGTCGTAGGTGAGGAGGATGCCCCGGCCCTCGCAGGTCGGGCAGGTCTCGGAGAACGACTCGACCAGGCCCGAGGATACCCGCTTGCGGGTGACCTGCATCAGGCCGAGCGGACCGATCTCGAAGACCTGCGAGCGCGTCTTGTCGAGCGCCAGCGTCTCGCGCATGGCATCTTCGACCTGCTTCTTGTTCTTCTCGAGCAACATGTCGATGAAGTCGACCACGATGATCCCGCCGATGTCGCGCAGGCGGAGCTGCCGGGCGACCTCGCGGGCCGCCTCGAGGTTCGTGTTCACCACGGTTTCCTCGAGGTTCGTCTTGCCGACGCTCTTGCCGGTGTTGACGTCGATGATCGTCATGGCCTCGGTGCGCTCGATGAAGAGGTAGCCACCAGATGGCAGCCAGACCTTCTTGTCGAGCGCCTTGTGGATCTGTTCCACGATCCGATGCTCCTCGAACGCCGAGAGCTTGCCGTCGTGCAGCGAGATCTTGGCCTCGAGGTCGGGAGCCACCTCGCGCACGTACTCCATGACCTTGCCGTACACGCGCGGGGAGTCGGTCACGAGGGCCTTGAACTCCTCGTCGGTGAACAGGTCACGCACCGCGCGAACCGTGAGCTCGAGCTCCTCGTAGAGCACGGTCGGTGCCTTGCCCTTCTTGGCGGTCTTCTCGATGCCGTCCCAGATCGTGAGCAACCGCCGCAGGTCGCCTTCGAGCGCCTCTTCGCTGACGCCTTCGGCGGCCGTGCGCACGATCACACCATGCTCCGGCGGCTTGACCCGCTTCAGCATGTCCTTGAGCCGTTTGCGGGCATCGTCGCCGAGGCGCCGGCTGATGCCTTGCAGGTCTTGGTTGGGAGCGAGCACGAGGTAGCGGCCGGCGAGGCTGACGTTGGCGGTGAGGCGTGCCCCCTTGCCTCCCATCGGGTCCTTCGTGACCTGGACCATGACCGCCTGGCTCGGCTTCAGCAGCTGCTCGATGCGCGGGGCAGGGCCGTCGACATCGTCGGGGTTGTAGTTGACCTCGCCGGCGTACAACACACCGTTGCGCCCGCGGCCGACATCGACGAAGGCGGCCTCCATCCCGGGCAACACGTTCTGCACCCGTCCGAGGAAGACGTTGCCCACCATGGACGTCGCGCCGGTGCGCGTCACGTAGTGCTGGACGAGGACGTCTTCTTCGAGCACGGCGATCTGATCGCGGTCGCCGTTCTCGGTGATCACCATGACCTTGTCGGTGAGCCGGGGCGGCGCCACCATGGGCTCGCGGCGGCGGCGTCCGTCGCGTCCGGTGCGAGACCGGCTCGTTCGGATGCCGCGGGTCGGGCCGCCGGCCGCGACGCGCTCCTCGATCGTCATGGGTTTCGATCGACGGCGAGCTCGTTCCTGTTCATCTGTCTCGCCACCCTCGGGCGGTGTGGCCGTGGAGGCTGCCGTTCGGGCGGCCGGCGTTCCTGCCTTGCCGTTCCCGCCCGTGCCCGACCCTCGGCCGCCGCGACGGTGGCGTGAGCGGCTCCGCGTGGTGGCCGGCGTGGCGGCGTCGCCGGTGTCAGGGGTGGCGTCGTCGCGCTGGCTCTCGGGGGTGTCGCCGTCGGTGCTCATCTCGACCTTCTTCGCGCCGCCGCCCCTGCCGCGGCCGCCTCGGCGACGTCGGCGTTTCGCGGAGCTCGAGAGCGGCGCGGCCGATCCGACCGCGTCGTCGCCGGTCGTGGGGCTTGCGGCGGCCGGCGAGGAGCTCGCCGCAGCACCGGCATCGCCGGTTGCGCTGCGCGGAGCCCGTTGCCGAGGCTGCTGCGGCACCGTCCGGCCGGGGGGCGCGGCTGCCGGGCCTTGCGTCGTTCCTTCAGAGGTCGATGAGGTGGCGCCTTCTGCCTTGCCGGCAGCGGCGTCTTCGCCGGTGCCGGTGGTACGGGCTGCGCCACCGCCGCGACCCCTCCCGCGGCCTCCCCGGCGCCGTCGCCTCGACGACGCCGCGCGGTTCGCACCCGGGGTGGCTGGGTCGGTCGACGCTGCGTCGGGCGACGCTGCGCCGGGCGGTGCCTTCTGCGTTGATCCCTCGGTCGGTGTCGACCTTGCCTCTGCCTCGGCCGCGTCCTGGGTGTCGTGATCCATGGTGCTCCCTTCGCTCAATGGCGAGGGAGCGCGCGTGTTACGAGCTGGCCTGACAGGGTGCAGTGGCGACCGGTTCGCCCTGTGGGGGCCAACCTACCGAGCCGTTCGTGTCGCCGACCCGCGCTGCGGTGGTACCCGCGCGCAAGGCTCCGTGCGTCGATCCGCACCACGATGGGTCCCTGTCCGGCGCCCGCGTCCCGTCCGCGGCGGCCACCCTCCCGGGGCCGGCCGGCGACGGTCGCGCGCCTCCTCGACGTTGCCTGATCCCGCTGGGGCGCCTGACCGCACTGGTCGGTGCCCGGCGGGCACATCTGTCTCGGAGGATAACAGCCGGTCGCCAGCCACCACGGAGCCTTGGTCAGGGCATCTTGCTTACGACGGCTGGGCCGATGCCGCGGCGCATCCCCCATCGGGGGGACGCGGTCGTCCCCCGTCACGACCCACCGACGACCCGATGCGCGCGGCGGCCGAACCGCCCATCCTCGACATATGGGCTCACCGGCGCCCCTGCGAGCCGTCCCCACGACCCGGATCCGGGTTTTCGTCGTCGATGACAACGACGGGTTCCGAGCGTCGCTCTGCTCGCTCCTGGAGGACGAGGGCCTCGACGTCGTCGGCCAGGCATCGTCGGGGGCAGAAGCGATCGAGCAGGTCGGCAACGTCGCGCCCGACGTGGTGCTCATGGATCTTCGGATGCCCGAGATGGACGGTATCGAGGCGACCCGGCGGGTCAAAGAGATGCTCCCCTCCATGGGTGTCGTCGCGCTCACCGGCGCCGACGAGCAACGATCGGTCCGGGACATGCTCGTGGCCGGTGCCTCCGGCTACGTCTTGAAGGACTCCGACAGCGACGAGATCGTGCACGCCATCCGCCTGGCATCCACGGGTGGCGCGGTCTTGTCGCCGGAGGTGACGCCATCGGTCATCGACGAGCTGACCGAGGCCCTCGACCGCGAGCGGCGGCGCGCGCGTCAGCTCGAGGTGGCGCAGCAGGCGCTGCTCGAGCGTTCAGCCCACCGTCAGCAGCTCGTCGGTCGCCTCGGGCACGAGCTGCGAACGCCGGTCACCGTGATCTTGGGGCTCGCCCAAACCATCCGCCGCTCCCCCCATCAGGGCCTCGCGCTCGACGAGGCCCTCGACACGCTCATCGCCCGCGCCGAGGGCCTCGCGCGACTCGTCCGGCGGTTCGAGGCCGCCGTCGAGGCGGGCCTGACCGAGCGGGCCGACGTGACGTCGCTCGCCTACGAGGTCGCCGGCCGCGATCCACGGATCGTGGTCGAGGCGTCACCCGGGCCGGTGATGGCGACGCTCAACCGCACGGCCGGGCTGCGGGTCTTGGAGGAGCTCGTCGAGAACGCGCTGGCCTTCTCGAGCACCGACCAGCTCGTGACGATCAAGGTGGACGCCGACGGCGGCCGGCCCGAGGTCCGCGTCATCGACCAGGGGCCTGGCGTCGACCCCGATGCTGCAGGTCGCATATTCGAGCCGCTGGAGCAGGCCGAGGAGCTGAACACCAGGACGCACCAAGGCGTCGGGCTTGGGTTGTCGCTCGCCCGGTTGTCGGCGCGGTCCATGGAGGGCGACGTCGTCCTCGAGGACGGGACGAGCGGCGCGACCACGTTCCTGTGGATCGTGTCGGGAGCCGACAGGGTCCCCAACCTGGGGCCTCCGACGCCGGCTCCGCCGCCGGCTCGCGCGCCCGCTACTTGAACCGGCGCATGTGGATGCTCTCGAGCATCCCGATCGACGCGAACGTGACAAGCATCGCCGATCCCCCGTAGCTGAGGAACGGGAGTGGGAGCCCGGTGATGGGCATGATCCCGATCACCATGCCGACGTTCACGAACATCTGGATAGCGAACATGGCCGCGATACCCGCCGCGACGTACGTGCCGAAGGGGTCCTTCGACAGGTACGCGATGCGGATCGCTCGCCACAGCACCACGGCGAACAACAGCAAGACGACCGACGAGCCCACGAAACCGAACTCCTCGCCCACGACCGTGAAGATGAAGTCGGTGTGCTGCTCGGGCACGTAGTCGAGGTTGGTCTGCGTGCCCTCGAGGTAACCCTTGCCCACGAGTCCCCCGGATCCGACCGCGATGAGCGACTGGTCGAGGTTGTACCGCAGATCTTCGCTCACCCCTTCGCGATCGAGGAACGCCGTGATCCGCTCGCGTTGGTAGTCCTGGACCACGTTCAGCTGGAAGGCGAGGGCGATCAACACGGCCGACCCTACGGCCAGCGCGGCGAGGTGGCGCGACCGGGCGCCGGCCACCACCAGGACGCTCACCGCGATCGCGACCAAGACGATGGCGCTGCCGATCTCGACGTTGAGGAGCGACAACCCGACGGCGATACCTGCCGCCATGACCACACGCACCACGTCGCGCAGCTCCGGCTGTGGTGTCCGTAGCTCGGACACGATGGCCGCGATCAACACGAGCAGACCGAGCTTCGCGAACTCCGGGGGCGTGATCTGCAGCAACGTGAACCCCGGGATGTCGATGAACGCACCGGTATCCGACGCCACCCCCGGGATCAAGAGCAGCCCCATGAAGATCATCGTCACGGCGAAGATGAAGCCCGCGTACACCTTGAAGAAGCGGTAGTCGAACGAGACGATGACCATGATCAAGACGAGACCGAGGGTCGCGGTCACCACCTGTCGCTTCACGCGGGTGTACGGGTCGAGCCCGTCTTGGCGAAGCGTCTGGTTCGTCGCCGAATACAGCAGGAACAGCCCGATCACGACGAGCACCGCGACGACACCGAGCAGCACCCAGTCGACGTGACGGATGGGCCGGCGCTCGTCGGTCCATGCGCGCGAGGCGACGAGGTCCATCAGCCGTCCTCCACGAGCACGGCGCACCCCAGCCGGGGCGACTCGGTCGCGTCGAGACCCTCGATCCGCTCGATCACGTCACGGGTGATGGGCGCCGCCACCTGCCCGCCGAACCCCCCCTGCTCGACCATCGTCATGACCACGTACGCCGGCTCCCCGGGCGGAGCGACCATGGCACCGAACCACGAGGTGTCCTGGAACTTCGGTGTGCCTCGCTCGGCCGTGCCCGTCTTGCCCATGACCGGGATGCTCGACAGAGGGAAGCCGTTGAACGCGCATGAGGCGGTGCCGCTGGACACGACCGACGCGAGGGCCGACCGCACGTAGTCGAGCTGGGGACCGGTGGCACCGAGCGTCCGGTCGCACCTGCCGCCCGGGTCACGCACGATCGTCCCGTCCGGCGACACCAGCTGGTCGACGAGGTGCGGACGACACAGACGGCCCCCGTTGGCGATCGCGGCGTACGCGCGGGCCATCTGCAGAGGCGTGGCGCTGATGTCACCGGCGCCGATCATGGTCAAGATGTCACCGCCGGGCGACCAGCCGAAGGGGTAGAGATCGGGGCGCGACGCCGCGAAGTCGGAATCGGGCACGAGCCCGCCGGCCTCGAAGGGCAGGTCGATGCCGGTCGGCGCCCCGAAGCCCCAGGACCGCAGGTCCCCTTGCAGCACGTGCCCCTTGACGCCGAGCTGATTCTCCAGGAAGCGGGAGTAGAACTCCGAGCCGAAGCGATAGAAGACGGTGTCGCACGACACGCGCAAGGCCTCGTGGAGGCTCATGTACGTGTCCGACGGCGCCCAGTTCGTGAAGACGGTCTCGGAGGTGTCGCCGGGGTGCGTGTACGTGGAGCTGCAGTCGTAGCCGCCGCTGAGCGATGCCACGCCGGCGTTCACCGCGACGAGCGATGTGATCGCCTTGAACGTCGATCCGGGTGTATACGGGTTCTGGATGGCTCGATTGAGGGACGGAGCGAGCGACGAGTTCTCCAGGTAGTCGGCCTGTTGCGCGGTCAGGCCCTTCACGTACCACGCAGGGTTGAACGACGGCAGCGAGGCCATCGCACGGATCCCACCGCTCTCGGCATCCATGACGATCACGACACCCGCGTTCGCGCGAAGCGACCCCCCCGACGTGTCCTCGAGGCTCCGGGCCCGCACCATGCCATCGGCGAGGGCCTCCTCTGCCGCCCGCTGGTCGTCGATCTCGAGCGTGAGGGACAGGCTGGACCCGGGTTGCGCGGGCTCGACCCCGAGCGCTCGGATCACGTCACCGTCGGCGTTCACGATGAACTTCTGGCGGCCCTTCTCGCCCCGCAGGAACCGTTCGTAGATCTCCTCGAGCCCGGCTCGGCCGACGACGTCGTTCTGGCCGTATCCCTTGTCTTGCAGCCGTTCGTAGTCCTCGGCCTGGATCAGCCCCACGTAGCCCACGAGATGCGCGGCCAGGTGTTGTTCGGGGTAGGACCGAACGCTGACCGGCACGACCTGCACGCCCGGGAACTCGGCCCGATGTTCGTTGATGTACAAGGCGATCCGCTCGCCGAGGCTCGTGGCTCCCGGCTCCTCGGGCTTCGTGTCGACGAAGCCCGAGG
>Ga0247727_10001174_pt1 | contig 63908 bp, 57 predicted proteins | sample WisWelCaveWW1625_FD_202498 | JGI IMG/M metagenome (GOLD analysis project Ga0247727, IMG submission 202498) | Biofilm microbial communities from Wishing Well Cave, Virginia, United States - WW16-25 | ecosystem: Environmental > Aquatic > Deep subsurface > Groundwater > Cave microbial mat | place... | reverse complement strand
CCCCCTGCCTCGATCCGCGCCATGCTCCTCGATCCGACGCTGGGACCGGCAGACCGCGCGAGCCGAGTGGCCGAGACCCTCGACGCGCTTTCGCTGGCGGAACGGATCAGGGCGCTCGAAGACCTCGGCGGCCGCCGCGTCCAGCGAAGCCTATGGGAGGCAGCGGGGCAGAATCCGCCGGTAGCAACCGTAGATCTGGTGCCGCGAGGGCACGCGCCCATGCGGCCGGTCGTATTTCATGGTCGAAACTCCCTCCCTGCCTTTACGCGCTTCAAGAAGATTTGCGCGCGTCCGCCGGCGGGCACGCCGGGCGACGTGCTCTGGGGTTACAACGACACATCGATTCGGCAGCTCATCGGGCCGGGCTACTACGTGGTTCACGACACGCCGGGGACCCACTTCGGCGCCTCGGCCTTCGACTATACCCAGCTCCCGACCGATCGCCCCCCGAGCTGGCCCGAGATCCGGCCGAACGAACAGGGCCTCTCCCGCTTCATATACAACGGCACCGTCGACTACATGCGCCGCATTGCTCGCGACGTGTTCATCGGCGCTGCGACGCGCAACGGCAACGAGCTCGGCAGCTATTTCGTACTCGTGCGCGAGATGGCCGCTTAGCTCGCGGACTCCCCGACCTCGCGAATAGACGAGCCACCTGACCACCATCCCGCCCCTGCGCACCCCACCCTCTCGCCAGTACGCTTAGCGTATAGCGTAGCGCATGCGCGAGGGAGGAATCTCGGCCGCTTCGCGGGCCAAACGGCGCAAACTCGCAGCGGCACCCACGTCGCGTCAGTACACTGGATCGAGACGCGTCTCTGAACGTCGTCCCGTTCCGATCGCACGGAGACCCGATGACACCCTTTCTCTCTGTGAACCGTTTCGCCTTTGTCACACTCGCACTGCTCGCGGCTTCGACAGGTTGCGGAGGGGGCGGCGGAGGCGACGGGGGCACCGGCACGTTGACATTGTCCGTCACCGACGCGCCCGTCGATGGCGCATCCGCCGTCGTCGTCGAATTCACGGGAGTCGAGCTCAAGCCGGCGGGCGGTGAGCGTGTCGTCTTCGACTTCGACAGTCCGCGCCAGATCGATCTACTCGCACTGCAAGGCGGCGCCAGCACGCCCCTGCTCGACGGTGTCGAGGTGCCGGCGGGCGACTACAATTGGATTCGACTCGCGGTGAACGCCGAGCTCGACGTTCTCGATTCCTACGTCGAGCTCGGCGGCGGCGCTCGCATCTCCCTCTTCATTCCGAGCGGCGCCGAGACCGGCTTGAAGCTCCACAGCGGCTTCACGGTCGCGCAGGGCGGAATCGCGGACTTCACGATCGATTTCGACTTGCGGAAATCGGTTCACGATCCGGTGGGGCAGCCTGACTTCCATCTCCGACCTTCGCTTCGCCTCGTCGACAATCTCGAAGTCGGCTCCGTGAGCGGCACCGTGTCGTCGGAGCTGGTGACGGACGCGGGCTGCACGAACGGCATCAACCACGACATGGGGAACGCCGTGTACATTTACGCAGGCGCGGGAGCCACGGTCGACGACGTAGGGTCGGCAAACGAGCCGCTCGCGAGCGCGATCGTCTCGTTGGACCCCGACACGCAGGAGTATCGCTACGAGATCGGCTTCGTGGCCGCAGGCTCGTACACCGTCGCATTCACGTGTCAGGCAGCCGACGACGACCCGGTGACCGACGACGCCATCACGTTCGTCGGTGCGGCCGACATCGGCGTGACGGCCGGGTTCGACACCATCCATGACTTTTGATCACCCGATTGCCATGCGGAGTGTCGTGTCCGGACTCGAAACACGAAAACGTCCCCCGATACACTTGGTTCGGCGTACGATCTCTATGCAAGCTTCTCTGGTAGGTGTAGATGGCCATGACCACACGTAAATGGACGAAACAAGAAGGGGTTGCGGTCGCGATGTTCGCGATCATGCTCCCCGTGTTTTTGGGCGCTCTCGGTCTCGCGATCGATGCGGGTGCGACGTACGAGCAGAATCGACGCATGCAGACGGCGGCTGATTCGGCCGCGCTCGCTGCCGCACAGGAAGTGAAGCGGGAGAACGCCGAGGAAACCGAGAACGCCGCGCTAGCCGGTGCCTACGCGAACGGCTTTTCGCCCAGCGCCGACACCGCGATCGACATTCGCCGACCACCGACGACCGGCGCCTACAAAGGCGACTCGGAGTACGTCGAGGTGATCATCAGTCATCCCCAGCCTCTCTACTTCATGAGCCTATTCAAGGAAGAAGCCGAAGACATTCGCGCGCGCTCGGTCGCCGGCACGCAGCCGAGTGACACCTGCCTCCTCGTCAAGAACCCGAGCGCTTCGAAGGCTTTCGAGGCCGGCGGCAACGCGACCGTGCGTTTCGACGACTGCGGCATCACCGTCAACAGCAGCCACAGCAGCGCGGCGTCGGCGACCGGCAGCTCGAGCGTTCAGGCGTCCCACATCACCGTCGTCGGCGGAAGCAACGGCTCGAACTTCGATCCGCAGCCGTTCACGGGTGCCGAGCCGCTCGACGACCCTCTCGCCGACTTCGTGATGCCGGCCATGGGCCCCTGCACGTTCACGGGGACGCAGGTCATCATGACTTCGACCACGCTCAACCCCGGCGTCTACTGCGGCGGTATCGAGCTGCGATCGCAGAGCCAAGTCACGTTCAGCCCCGGCGTATACTACCTGGCCGGCGGCGGCCTCAACGCAAACGCCGGCGCGAGCCTCACGGGTACCGGCGTGACCTTCGTCAACACGCAGAAGAAGCCCGGCTACAACTACGACAAGATCTGGATCAACGGTGGCGCGCTGATCGATCTCAGCGCTCCGACGAGCGGCGTGTGGCAGGGAATCCTGTTCTACCAAGATCCGAAGATCAACTCGACGAAGGTCAACATCTTCAACGGCGGCGCGAGTATGAAGCTCACCGGCATCGTCTACTTTCCGACGACCTCGACGAAGTTCTCCGGCGACTTCGGCAGCGACGCGCAGCAGCTGTTGATGATCGGCGACAAAGTCGAGTTCACGGGAAACACGAATTTCAAGGCTCTGCCGAAAGCCTTCCTCCCGCGCACGCTGCTCGCAGCGCGCGTCGTGGAGTAGAGGGCGAAACGCGGAGCGAGCCCGATGAGCCAGTTGAGCAAACGAGGCTTTGCCGCCGAACGCGGAAGCGTTCTGGCGGAATTCGCGATCGTCCTGCCGATCGTGCTGCTGATGATCGTCGGTGCGGTCGACTTCGGACGCTTGTGGGTGCTCGCGTCGGCATCGGCCAATGCCGCCCATGCCGGGGCCCAGTACGGAGCGCAAAGCGCACCGCTTTCGGCGGATATGAACGGCATCCTCGCGGCGGCGACGAGCGACCTCCTATCCTCCGCCATGGTGCAAAGCGGTGGCGACGAAAGCGGCATGACCATCGCCGACTTCACGATCACGCCGGAGCGTTACTGCGAATGCTCGGGCGGCGCCGATATCGATTGCACCGATACCTGCGGGGGCGGCACCAAGCCTTCCGTCTTCGTTCGCGTGCAGATCGATTCGACGCTCGAGACGATCTTCGACTACCCGGGCCTCCCTTCCGACATTCCCGTTTCGCGCGTCGCGGTGATGCGCGCCCGCTGAGAACGATTCCGTGAACGTGCGTCGTAGAAACCGCCAGAAAGGCAACGTCGTCTTCGAGTTCGCCCTCGTGTTTCCGCTTTTCGCCCTCGTGCTGCTCGGCCTCGTGGACGTGAGCCGCGCGATGCTGACGTACAACACGCTGACTCATGCCTCGGAAGTAGCGGCGCGCTTCGCATCCGTGCGAAGCGGCACCAGCTCTTCACCCGCGACGACCGGGACGATCACGAACCGCGTGATCCAGTCAGGCGTGGGTCTCGAACCCGACAAAGTCGACGTCACGGCCACGTGGTCACCGAGCAATTCGCGCGGAAGTACGGTACGGGTCGAAGTCGCCTACGAGTTCACGCCCGTCACGCCGTTCATTCCGTGGGACACGATCAACTTGGTCGGCAGCGCCGAATCCCGAATCTCCAACTGACGAGCCGCGCCCTCGAGCTCAGATCCGCCCCGCCAGACTCTTCAGAAACGCGTAGCTCCGCTCCGACGACGCCGCGCCTTCCTTGTCCGGGAAGATCGCCGCGTAGAAATCGGAGGCGCCCGCGTCGCGCATGCGCGAGAGCCCGGCGCGAACGGTAGCTTCGTCGCCGATCAGCGCGACGTCGGCGGGACCGGCGGCGCCTTCCGCATCGAGACAAGCGCGATACACGGGCAGCTGGCCGTAGATTTCGAAGGCTTTTGCTGCGATTTGCTTCGCGCCGTCGGCGTCACGAGTGATGCAGATCGGCAGCGACGAGACTACGCGCGGCATCTCACGACCTGCCGCCTTCGATGCTGCGGCGAGACCGGGCACGACGTTCTTCGACAGGTGAGCCGGGCCGGTCATCCAGGTGAGCGTGCCGTCGCAGAGCTCGCCGCAGAGCGCGAGCATCTTCGGCATGAGCGCGCCGATCAGAAGCGGAAACGGCTTTCCGTCCGGCACCTCGAGGGGCGTGTTCACGCGGTAAGTCTTGCCGTTGAACGAGCAAGATCCTTTGGTGATCAGCTCGCGCACGATCGTCAGGTACTCTCGCATGTGCGTGATCGCGTGGTCGTATTTTAGGCCGAACATCGATTCGATGACGACCTGGTGGCTGCGCCCGAGGCCGAGCGCGAGCCGATGCCCGATGGCTACGTTGACGGTTGCCGCTTGCTGCGCGAGCGAGTGAGGGTGGCGAGGATAAGTCGGCACCACGGCCGTGCCGATCTCCATCCGCGAAGTGCGTTGTCCGGCGAGCGCGATCGCGGTCAGCGCGTCGTGCGCGAAGATCTGCGCGAGCCAACAGGCCGCGAATCCGTCTTTCTCCGCTTGCACGATCGCGTCGACGACGCTCGCGAGAGTCTTCTGGCCACCGGTTCCGTGAATGATTCCGATCTTCATAGCTTGGTCTGGTAAACCACGCGCCGAGGCGATGGTAGGCCAAGCCTGTAAACAAAACTGTCATCGTCGGCGCTCTTGCGAGGGCACCGTCGAGCGTCAAGAATCGCCGAATGTCGAGGTGGCACTACACTCGCGGGCTCCACGACCTCGGCAACGGCTGCTTCGCCTGGCTTCAGCCCGACGGCTCGCTCGGCTGGAGCAACGCGGGCCTGGTCGCCGGTGACGGTGCCTCGCTTCTCGTCGACACGCTCTGGGACGTTCCTCTCACTCGCTCGATGCTCGACGGCATGGGCGGCGTGACGGCTGACGCTCCGATCGAGATTCTCGTGAACACGCACGCCAACGGCGACCACTGGTGGGGAAACGAGCTCTTGGCCGGTACCGAGATCGTGGCCTCTCGCCGTTGCCGTGATGAGATGACGCATGACATCAAGCCCTCGGACCTCGCGGCGTTGATGACGCTTTCCGGGCTCGGCGCAGGTGCGGACTATTTTCGCGAGCGCGTGAAAGCGTTCGACTTCACGACCGTCACCCCGACCCTACCGACTCGCGTGTTCGACGGCAGACTGGACCTCGAAGTCGGCGGAACCGAGGCACTGCTGCTCGAGGTAGGCCCCGCACACACGCTCGGCGACACCTTGGTCCACGTGCCCGTTGCGAAGACGATCTTCACCGGCGACATTCTTTTCATCGACGGCACGCCCATCATGTGGCAAGGCCCGGTCGAGAACTGGATTCGTGCCTGTGACCTCATGCTCGGCATGGACCTCGAAGTGGTCGTGCCGGGACACGGGCCCATCACCGATTTGCGCGGCGTTCGTGCCGTGCGCAACTACCTCGCCTACATCCACGTCGAAGCGCGAAAACGTTTCGACGTCGGGCTTTCCGCTCTCGACGCCGCCAAGGACATCGCCCTCGACGATTTTTCGAGCTGGGGCGATGCCGAGCGCATCGCCGTGAACGTCGACACGCTGTACAGGGAGTTCTCGAAATCCGACTCGCCGCCCAACGTGCTGGAGCTTCTCGGCCGCATGGCGGAGGTCGAAAGGAGCCGCCGCACATGAGCGTCACCAAAAGTCGCATTCTTTTTCACGAGTACGCGTTGTCGCCCTTTTCCGAGAAGCTTCGACGCGTTTTCGGCTACAAAGGCATCGCGTACGCATCCGTGGATCAGCCGATGTGGATGCCGAAGCCGCACCTGACGCCGATGACCGGCGGCTACCGGCGCATTCCGGTCATGCAGATCGGTGCCGACGTGTACTGCGACACCACGTTGATCGCGCGAAAGATCGAGCAGCTGCATCCGGATCGCCCGATCTTGCCGTCAGCCCTCGAAGGCGTCGTGCACGCCGCCGAGCTCTGGGCGGACAAGCAGCTTTTCGCGGCCTGCGTGCCAATCGTGTTCACGGGCCTCGCTTCGATGCTGCCGGCCGAGCTGATGGAGGATCGCAAGCGAATGCGCCCGGACCTAAACCCCGAGCTCCTGACTCGCGCAGTCCCGACTTGCCTCGCCACACTGACGGCCGCGTGTGAGCGCTTGGAACGCACCTTCGAGGCGCAGGCTTTTTGGCTCGGCAAAGAGTTCACGCTCGCCGATGCGGCGCTATTTCACTGTCTCTGGTTCGTCCGCAACGCACCCGCCGGTGGAGCGGTTCTCGCGCGCTACCCTCGTCTCGGCGAATGGCTGAAGCGTTTGGAGGCCTACGGGAGCGGCACTCCCGAGGTGCTCGCCGCCGAAGAGGCGCTCGCGATCGCGCGTCGCTCGGAGCCTGGCGAGGAGCCCCTCGGGCGCGCCGCAGCAGAGGATGGGACGGGGGTGAAGCTCGGCGACGCCGTCGCGATCTGCTCGGACGATCTCCCTCAAGATGTATTTCGCGGCAACGTGGTCGCACTGACGACCGAGGAGCTCGTGATCGAGCGCGAGACGGACGATATCGGGCGCATTCGTCAGCACTTCCCGCGCACCGGCTACGTCGTGCAGCGAGCCTGAGCCTTCCGGACGCCGATGAGCAACGTCGCCAGCGCGCTCCGTCCGGGCACGATCAACAAGCTCGTGCTCCGAAACCGCATCATCAAGACGGCGACCAACGAGGGCATGGCGCCCGGCGGCATGCCGGGCGAGAAGCTCGCGCGCTTTCACGCGCGCCTCGCGGAAGAAGGCGTCGGCATGACGACGGTTGCATACTGCGCTGTCACCGCCGACGGCCGCACCTTTGCCGATCAGATGTACGCGCGCCCGGAGATCGTGCCCGCGTTGCACCGCCTGACAAGTGCCGTGCACGCCGCCGGCGGCGCAGCGTCGATCCAGCTCACTCACTGCGGGCAGTTTTCGCGAAACCGAGCGCTTCGCGGGCGAGGGCCGCTCGGACCTGCTTTCGCGATCAACCAGTACGGGCTCATGTCGGGGGTGCCTTTTGGCTACGCGTTGCGCGAATCCGAGATGATCGAAATCGCAGACGCTTTCGCGAGGACAGCCGTTCTGGTCCGCGATGCCGGCTTCGATGCGGTGGAGCTCCACTACGGCCACGGCTATCTCTTGAGTCAGTTTCTCTCGCCCGCGACGAATCGGCGACGCGACGCTTACGGCGGCGGCATCGACGGGAGGCTCCGCTTTCCCATCGACGTGCTGCGGCGCGTGCGCGAGGCCGTGGGCTCGGACTTCCCCATCCTTGCGAAGACGAATCTGCTCGACGGCTTTCGCGGTGGGCTCGAGCTCGAAGACGCGATCGTCGTCGCGCGGCGACTCGAGGCGGAAGGAATCGACGCCATCGTGCTGAGCGGTGGCTTCACGAGTCGCACGCCGTTCTTCCTCATGCGCGGCGAGACGCCGCTTCGCTCGATGATCGCCGTGGAGCGTAACCCCCTTCAGCGCCTCGCAATGCGGTGGTTCGGCCCCCGCGTCATGCGGAGCTACCCCTTCACGGAGATGTTTTTTCTCGAGCAGGCGCGTGTGGTGAGGCAGGCGGTCCGGGTGCCCCTCGTCCTCCTCGGCGGCATCGTCTCGAGCGAGAACATCGAGCGCGCGATGGCCGAGGGCTTCGATTTCGTGGCCATGGGCCGCGCGCTCATCGCCGATCCGGACTTCGTTTCCCGTATGAAGCGGGGCGAGCCGGTGCGAACACGGTGCATCCAATGCAATCGCTGTGTGGCCGAAATGGACGTCGCCGGCGTCCGCTGCGTGCTCGACGACCCCCCGACTCCTGTCCCCTGACCCCGGACGGAGCCATTCTAACGCTCTGCGCTATTGCAATTCGGGCAACTAACTCATTGACAGCTCCGAACCGGGTTTCGTAACGTAAGACTTGGGAAATCCCGGGGATCAAATGAACAAACGAACGATTGTTAGTCGCCTGCTTTTGGCACTGGCGATGACGGGCTTTATCGCCGACGCAGCCTTCGCGATCACGCTGCCGAGCAAAGTCGAGCAGAAGTGCCTGAAGAAACTCGGCACGCTTGCGATCAAGCTCTCCGGAACGGTCGCGAAAGAAACCGCGAGGTGTCGCGAAGACGACATCGACGGAATGCTCGTCGGCTCCTGCCCCAACGCCGGCAACGACGCGAAGATCGACATCATCGGTCAAAAAATCGTCGATGCGGCGATCAAGAGCTGCAAGAGCGTCTGCTCGGTCTCGGCTCAAGTCGAGTGTGTCGCCGATACGCTCTGTCCACCACTCGCCATCGGGGCCAACGAGCTCTGCACCGCGGGCGCACAGAATCTTCCGTTCGACATCGGCGCGATCGGTTTTCCCGGAGCGAATTGCGCCGCAGTGCTCGCGGGCGACATCGATGAGCCTTCCGACATCGGTGCCTGTACGCGCGCGCTCGTAGAGCAGGCGTCGGCCGACTTGATCGACGCCGTGTACGGCAGCATCAACAATGCGAGCAACGCAACACCGGCTGCCCTTTTTTGCCTCCGCTCGGCCAGCAAGGCGACGCAGAAGCTTCTGAAAACCGCAGCCAAGGGTGTCAGCAAGTGCCGCAACGCGATCAACGGCGGCAAAGTCCTCGGTGATCCGAAAGCCTGCAGCAAAGCCGACGCGAAAGTCGCCGCGAAGATCGCTTCGGCGGAGCAGAAACTCCGTGACGTGGTGAGCGCGAGCTGTTCGCCGGCCGCGCTCGCCGAGCTCGACCTTTGCGGCACGGGCGTGGGTGGCATTGCCACGATCACGGACGCTCAGAATTGCCTCGTCCTGGCCGGCCGCGAGGTCGCCGACAGCGACGACGTGCCCGTCGCAAGGCTAGTCGCGCGGGTTTCGGTGATCGACGCGGCCTACCCGGCTCCAGCCGTCTGCGGCGACGACAGTGTCAATCAGCTGCCGAATCCGTTCTTGCTGCTCGGCGAGGAGTGCGATGGCACCGACGACTCTGCCTGTCCCGGCGAGTGCCTGCCGCCCGGCGACACCTTTGAGTGTACCTGCGGCGATCGCCCGCGGATGCGAGCGTTCTCGGACGACCTTGCGACCGACTCGGACGCGGGCTGGACGGGCAACTCCCACGATCAGCTGACAGCCGATCAGTCGGGCTTCATCGTCGATCTCGCAAACTGCGACTGCGATGCGTTCACCGGCGCCGACTGCAGCGGCAGCTCGACGCAACCGGTTTGCGACGTAACCGGCATCCAGACCCCATTCTGCTCTTGGGATACGACGCAGAGCATTCGTTGCGACACGCTTGGCGACAACAACAACCTGGACCGCGACTCCGATTGCAAGATTTGCGACGACTTTGCGGTGAACGCCGGCACGTCTTGCACCAATAGCACCCAGTGTCAGGCCCAGTGTTACGACTCGGGCGGTGTGCCGACGGGAGCTTGCGACTCGCAGGGCGACTGCGCGCCGGGCGAAGTCTGCCGTGGCCGCTGTGACGACACGCAGCGCTGCATCATAACGGCGAACGGCGGCCCGCTTCCGGTCGCCGCAGCCGGTGCAGCCGTATGCAACGTGCAGCGCTTCCGCACCGGCATCACAGGCACGCGCAATCTCGTCACCGGCGAGAACGAGATGTTCTTCGAGGTGTACTCGGTCACGCACTTGGGCGAGCTGATCTCACGGCCCTGCCCGGTCTGCGGCGGCTACTGCGTCGGCGGAGAGAGAGACAGCGGCATCTGCGAAGGACGCTGCGAGACCAGCGGAGATCCGTGTCGCTTCGACGAAGATTGCCCGGGCATCGACGAGGTCTGTAGCACGGCGAGTCCGGACTGCCCCGGCGGCTTCTGCGAGCTGCAGCTCATCTGCGGGACTCTTCCGGGCATCAACAACGATGTGACCGAAGGGAAAACCTGCCGCATCGAGTTCGAGAGCCCCTACTTCGGCACGGTCTCGAACGATTGCCAGCCGTCGAGCGGGAAGAACATCGGCGGCGAAGGCTTCCTCGTGAAGCACCAGCCCACGGGCAGCGAGCCGAAAGTGCTGCCCTTCACGCATCCGTGCTCGGCGACGGGCTTCGAGCTCTTCGATTGCCCTTGCCCCGCCGTGGGTGGCCAACCGACGAAGCCGAACGCCTGCACGCCGGCCTGCGACGCCGCAGGTCCCGATTTCGGTGTCGGCTGCGCCGACGGCAACACGACCGGTCAAGGCACGACCTGTGTGCTTGGCTCGAATGCGGGCAAGCTCTGCGACGAAGACAGCGACTGTCCGGGCGGCACTTGCTCCGACAATCCGACCCACTGCACGGGAGATCCGCTCTTCGAGCGCTTCCCTTGCACGACCAACGGCGACTGTGGCCTCGGCACCTGCGGGGACGCTTGCGCCGGCGGACGTTGCGTACCGCTCTGCGTGCCGGAGCTCGGCGATCCGGAAGACGGTATCTGCTCAGCGGGACCGGCGATCTACACGTGCAACTCGCCGCAGTTCCAATTCATCACGTGCACGCAAGCGTCGGCAGAAGCGGGGTGCACAGCCACCTGCAGCATAGCGGCAACCCCCTGCGACGAAGTCTCGGACTGCCCGTCGGGCGAGAGCTGCATCGGCAATTGCGAGCACAGTCGCGACTGTGAAGCGGGCGTCGACGGTGTGGTCGGCAACAGCGACGACATCGTAGGCGCAGGGCCTTGCATCGCGAAGGATCGCGGCTGCAATCTCAATCCGATCGTCATCGAAGGCGGCGACACGCTCAACGGGAACGGCGACAATACCAACTACCTGAGAAGCAGCATTTGGTGCTTCACGGCGACGACCAACCCCGCCATCAACTCGACCTCGGGCTTCCCGGGGCCGGGCACGATCCGCGAGCGCGGCGTCGGCGTGATCAACGTGGACTCGATTCCCTGAGGCCCCCTGAGCCGCGAGCTGGCGAGCGGCGAAGATCCAAACACCGCGGCCGTGCGAGACGTCGCACGCCGCGACGTCTCAGTACAGCCGCCCGACAAAGCGCGTCGCCGTGTCGAGCAATAACAGCAACAGCATTCCGGCGGCCAGTGCCTCCAGGCACACGCGACCCAGCGCCCAATCGTCTTCGGGCGCTTCATCGAGCCGGTAGATCATCGGAAAGCTCACGACGAAGTAGCAGGCGTAGAACAGCGATCCCCAGCGAAGCATGCGCGGGAGGTCGCGGTAGCTGAACTGCTCGGCGATTGCTCCTCCGGCCATCGCGAACGTCTCCGCGTAAGCGAATGCGTAGGCAGCCGTGAGCACCACGAACGGCCAACACCACGCGTGACCGAGCAAGCGCGACGTGCGCCCCCTGCGCATCAGAATCACACTCGCGGTGTGGTACGTGACGAAGTAGAAGTGCGCCGACGGATACATGATGAGCGGCACCGTTTGTTCGCCTGACCCGAGCAGCACCGAGTCCAGACGCCACGAGAGCTGAGGGTAGTTGTAAACCATGCCGAGAACGTCGAAGAAGTACTCGCTCCCGAAGTAGCTCCCGATCGCCGCGTACACGCCGATCCATACGTTGAACTTGAACCAATAGGTCCGGTACCAGGGTCGCCCGAGACTCGTTTCGTCGCGCAAGAGAGCCGGCACCACCAGCAACGGCGCGAAGATAGCGAGCATCGCGAGATTGAGCCCGAAATCTCCCCAGCGCCCGCCGGACCCGCTCTCCATGAGCAGGCCCATGCAGAGGATCCAAAACGGCGTGTAGGCGAGGAAGAACTTCTCTCCCCAGGCTTTGCTCGGGTTCGGCGAGAACCAGATGGCACGAGTATCAGCCACGTTTGACGTGACCGGGCGCGAGCTCGCCGGCCATGACCTGGTCGATGCGCTTTTGCATACCCGCGCTCAGCTTCCCGTCTTGAATCAGCTCCATGAAGAGCTGCATCACGTTGCCGAAGTCGAAGAAGTCTTTCTGCCAGCCCCATTGGTAGTTGCCGGCGTAGCGGAACCAAGAGCCCCCGACGCCGCGCGCTTCGTACTTGGTCCCGTCCGCGCGCCGTCCCGGCGCCACTTGACGCCAGAACGCGACGATCTCTCCCTGCTTCTCGTCGATCAGGACTTTGTCGTAGGGGTACTCCCAGCCCTCGAGCCCTTCCATCTCCGTGCCGAGACACCAGTCGCGAATCTGCTCTCGCCCTTTCGCGACGAAGTCTTCAGTAGGCCCCAAGTTCCACGTGTACTCGGCGTCTTTCGTGTAGAACTCCGCCATCGGCTTCCAGTCGCCGGCGGCTTCGGCGTCCTCGTTGGCTTTGAGCCAGCGGCGCACCATCTCTTCCATCTCTGCGCGGGGAAATGCGGCCATGAGGTTCCTCCTGAGCTTCCTATGCTTTGTCGGTGATCGATAGAGCGCGGGTCGGGCAATGCTTGACCGCGAGCTCGACTTTCTTCCGAAGCTCCGCCGACGCGTCTGCAGCGAGCAAGGTCGCTACCTTGTCGCCGTCTTTCAGGCGGAAGAGCTCCGGCGCTTCCGACACGCAGACTGCGTGGCCCTGACAGAGGTCGCGATCGAGGTGAATCGTGACGGGGCCGACACCGGCTGATTTTCCGTTCGCGCGCGTCGCTGCCGCCATGGGGAGATCGGTCCTTCGGCGATAGCGGACGAGGCAAGGATGCTTCGGCTGCACCACCATCTTCGTGTAGTCGTGCACGTAGTGCTCGCGCGGGCTCGATAGCTCGAAAGTCCAGCTGCGAACGAGACTCGCCGTGATCGCCTTCAGCTGCATCAGCGCAAACGCCGAGCCCGAGCAGCGATGCGGCCCGCCGCCGAACGGAATCCAGCCGAATTGCTCTGAGTCTTCCTCGCGTCCCGGCTCGTAGCGAGAGGGATCGAAGCGTTCGGGGTCGCGGAAAAGCTCAGGGATGGCGTGAGACACCGTAGGCGAGATCGCGACCAGCCGCCCGACGGGAATCCTGACTCCGGCGACGTGGAGCTCCTGCATCACGCCGCGCATGAGAATGATGAGAGGTGGATGCAGGCGGAGAACTTCCTTGATCACGCTCTCGAGCACCGGCACTTCGCGGAGCGCTTGATAGCTCAAGCTGCCATCGCGAGCGTAGATCGCGTCCACTTCGGCACGAGCTCTCGCGAGCCACTCCGGGTTGCGCAAAAGCTCGATCAACGTCCACGCCGCCGTACCCGAGCTCGTATGGTGCCCCGCGAACATCGAGGCCGTGAGAATTCCGGTGATCTCGTCCGGCGTCAGCGCGCTGCCGTCCGAGTAGCGCGAGTCCATGAGGATCTGAAGAGCGTCGGCTTTGACGTCGTTCGCGGAGCGACGCCGCTCGATGTTCTCGGTGATCATTTCGACGAGCCGCACCCTCGCCTTGTCGCGGCGGCGGAACACCGGCAGGGGCAGATAAGGGTTCACGTAAGCGATCGCGTTTACACCGGCCTCGAGCGCTGCATAAACCCGCGCGAACTCCTCGGTCATTCCGTAGCGGAATTCCGCGCCGAGGAGACAGTGGCTCGACGTGTAAGTCGTCAGCTCGGCCGTGAAGTCGAGAAGGTCGATCTCACCGGCCTCGCCCGTCTCGCTCCATTTGGCCGCCATCGCGTCGACTTCAGCCGTGAAGATCTCGGCATAGGTCCGCATGTTCTTGTCGCGGAGCGCCGGCATGAGGATGCGAAGCTGCTCGTTCAGCTTGTCGATCGGAGCATCGAAGACCACGCCTTTCCCGAATACGGGAGTCATGAGGCGGTAGGCGACTTTCTGGCTGAGCTGCTCGTCCGGTGCACGGCAGAACGCCGCTTGTGCCTCCGTGCCCGACAGCATCACGATGCGCTTTCCGAGCAGACGGATCTCGCCGACATCTCCGCACTCCGTGCGTACGCGTCGCATCAGCGCGACCGGATCGCGTGCGAACGGCACCATGTGGCCGACGAGAGGCAGCGCGCCGCCGAGCAAGGGAACCTCTCGGAGAGCCGGGCTTCCCAACTTCGCCATCCGCGTCTCCTAGCTCTTCACCGGAAGCGCCATCACTTTGGTCTCGAGGTACTCTTCGAAGCCGAGAAGGCCGTTCTCTCTCCCGATTCCGCTTTGGCGGTAGCCGCCGAAGGGCGTGTCCACCGCAAACCACATCGCCCCGTTCACGGAGAGCGTTCCCGTCCGAATCCGCCGCGAGACGGCGAGCGCACGCGCTTCGCTCGCGCTCGTAACGGCGCCCGAGAGCCCATAGATGGAGTCGTTCGCGATCCGGACCGCGTCGTCGTCGTCCTCGAAAGGCAAGATCGCGAGCACGGGCCCGAACACTTCTTCTTGCGCGAGACCAGAGCCCGGGTCCACGTCGGCGAAGATGGTCGGGGCGACGTAGTAGCCTTTGGAAAGATGCGCCGGCGCAGCGCCGCCGGTGATGAGCCGCGCGCCCCCTTCCTTTGCCTTGCGGATGTAGCCGAGCACGCGATCGCGCTGGCGCGCGCTTACGAGAGGGCCTTGCAGATGCGCGGGGTTCGTCGGGTCGCCGTAAGCGACGCTCTCGAACGCCCGCTTTGCGATCTCGATGCCTTCCTCGTACCGCGAGCGCGGTAGCAAGAGCCGCGTGGTGAGCGCGCAGCCTTGGCCGGCGTGCGTACATACGGCGCTGATTCCGGCGAGTGCGCGCGAAAGGTCGGCGTCGTCGAGCATGATCGTCGCGGACTTGCCGCCAAGCTCGAGGAATACTTTCTTTACCGTCGCGGCTGCCGTCGCCATGACGCGCCGGCCCGTCGCAGTCGAGCCCGTGAACGTGACCGCATCCACGCGCGGGTCGGCGGCGAGCATCTCGCCGAGGGCGTGATCGGAGCCGGCAACGATGTTCACCACGCCGGGCGGGATGTCGGTCTGCTCGACGATCAAGCGACCGATCGTCGTCGCCGACCACGGCGTGTCGGGCGCAGGCTTCAGCACGACGGTGCAGCCGGCCGCGAGGGCCGGCCCGAGCTTGCAGAGATTCAAGTAGAGCGGAAAGTTCCAAGGCGTGATCGCACCGACCACGCCGACCGGCTCGTGGCGCAACAGCCGGCGGCTCGGCATGCCCATGAACTCCATGTCGGGCATGGAGCTCTCGAAGGTGTAGCTCTCGGCGAGGTCGGCCCAGTAGGGCACCCACTCGATCGACGAGTCGCACTGGACGGCATAGGTCAGCAGCACCGGCGAGCCCGCTTCGGCGACGACGATCGCACGAAGGTCGTCTTTCGCCCCGCGCAGCGCTTCGTGAAACTGGCGGAGGCAGCGCGCACGAAACGCGTGGTCGCTCGGCCAACTCGTCTCGTCGAAGGCTCGCCGCGCGGCCGCGATCGCACGATCCATGTCGCCGCGACTCGCATCCGCGGTGGAGCCGATCACTTGCTCCGTTGCGGGGTTGATATTGGGAAACGCCGCGCCGCTCTCTGAGGCGACGAGACGCCCGTCGATCAGGTTACGGCTCTCGGGGTTCAGCTTCGGCGTGTCTGCCATCGTCGCGCTCGCTCAGGGCCGCATGATCTGGCCGCCGTCCACGTTCAGGACTTGGCCGGTGATCCACGCGGCATCATTCGATAGCAGGAAGAGACAGGCGCCGACGATGTCTTCCGGCATGCCCACACGCGAGAGCGGCATCTGGGCGAGGATTTGCTTCAAGATCACCTCGGGAACGATGGAGCGGGTCGCGTCCGTGTCGGTAGGGCCCGGCGCGATCGCGTTGACTCGGATCTTCATCGGGCCGAGCTCGCGGGCGAGCGATTGCGTGAGGCCGTTGAGCGCGAGCTTCGCGATCCCGTAGTAGCCGATCGACATCCATGCCGCCGTCGACGACTGATTCACGATCGCACCGCCGCCCCGCTTGGCCATCGACTCGTAGCAAGCACGCGTCGCGAGCAACGCGCCGTTCATGTTCACGCTCATGAAGCGCTCGTAGTAGGCCCAGTCCACGGTGATGAGGGGCGCGATCTTCATGCCGTGGTAGATGGCGGCGTTGTTGACGAGATAGTCGATGCCGCCGAAGCTCTCGATCGCCGCTGCTGCCATCGCCCGGGTCGACTCGGGCGAGGCGACGTCCACACGAACGAATTTCGCGTTGCCGCGAGCGGCGGCGATCTCGTCGGCCACGCGCCGGCCCTGCGCTTCGTTGATCTCGGCGATGACGACGCTCGCGCCCTTTCCGGCCAGCGCCTTCGCGTAGGCCTCTCCGATCCCCTGCCCGGCTCCCGTGACGATGGCGACTCTTCCGTCGAAGCTCATTCCCAACACACTCCGTTCATTTCTCCGAAAGCGGCGCCTCGGGGTTGATTTGAATCACGTCGAACTGGACCCCACGCGCTGCGGTGACGGCTGCGACCACCGCTTCTGCGACGCGGGCCGAATCGAGCATTCCCATGTGACGCATGAAGCCCCAGCGCTGCCATGCCTCGATCACGCCGAGCAATACATCGGAATCCCAGCCAAGGCCGAACTCGCTGAAGGTGGGCCCGAGCCGAAGAATCACCGTCCGCACGCCCGTACCTTCGAGGTCCATCCGAAGCGCTTGGGCCAGTCCTTCGACGCCGGCTTTCGCGGCCGTGTATCCGACTTGGAAGGGACGCGGCGCGACCGCGTTCATGGACGAGATGAACACGACGTCGCCGAATCTCTTCTCGAGCATCACCGACAGCGCACGGCGCGTGACGAGCATGGGACCGAGCAGATTTGTCGCGAGCTCTCGCTCTAGATCGGCGACGGCGAGCTCGTGGATCCGACCGGGAATGCCGACACCGGCATTGTTGATGACCACGTCGGCAGCGCCCAGCTCCGACTCGACCGCAGCGAAAAACGCGTCGACCGATTCGGGGCTCGTTACATCCAGCACATGCGCGAACGCAACTCCGCCGGCCGCCGTGATTGCCGTCGCGGTTTCCGCAAGCCGATCGCTCCGCCGCGCACCTATGGCGACCCGCCACCCGAGCGCGCCGAACGCCGCCGCGATCGAGGCACCGACCCCGGACGATGCTCCGGTCACGACGACGGTCCTTGCGTCACTCACGTGCTCGCCCTCTCAGCGTGCTCGGCGTGCTCGGCGTGCTCGGCTTGCTCGGCTTGCCCGGTGCGAACTCGATCGGAAGCTTCGCGAAACCACGCACGTTCACCGAGTGCACGCGCGCGATGCCGCTCTCGTCGATCGCGTAGTCCGGAAGCCGAGCGAGTATTTCTTCGAGCGCAATGCGGCCTTCGAGCCGCGCAAGCGAGGCGCCGAGACAAAAATGCGTGCCGTAGCCGAACGAGAGCATCTGGCTCGTATCGCGGAGAACGTCGTAGCGGTCCGGATCGGGAAACACTCGCTCGTCGCGATTGGCCGCGCCGATGAGCAGCACGACACGGTCGCCCGCGAGCATGGTCTTTCCGTGCAGGTCGACGTCTACGGCGAGCGTTCGCGCCAACGCTTGGCTCGAGCCGTCGTAGCGAAGCGTCTCATCCACCCAGCGCGGAATGAGGGTCGGGTCGGCACCAACGAGGTGCCGTTGCTCCGGGTTTCGCGAGGCCCAGTAGATGGCGTTGCCAAGCAGCTTCGTCGTCGTTTCGTTGCCGGCGACGATCATCAGGAACAGAAACCCCAATACTTCGGCGTCGCTCAAGCGATCGCCGTCGAGCTCCGCGCGGAGCAATGCGCCGGTGAGATCATCCGCTTCCGGCTTCGCGCGTCGATCGCGAATCAAAGCGTCGAAGTAGCCGATGATGTTCGCTGCTGCCGCGATGGCGCTAGCCGGTAGGTCGGTTACGCCCTCGTCGCGGTGAACGACAGCGTCCGCCCACTCGCGTAGACTCGCTCGGTCGGGCTCGGGCACGCCGAGCATCTCGCTCACGACGTCCATCGGCAGCTTGCCTGCGAACTCCGCGATGAAATCGCAGTGACCCGCTTCGATGAAGCGATCGACGTAGCGGCGAGCCAGCTCGCGAACTCGCGGCTCGAGATCGCCGATGCGTCGTGGCGTGAATCCCCGCGAGACGAGAGCTCGCATCCGCGTGTGGCGCGGAGGGTCCATCGCGAGAAAGGACATGGTCGCCTGCGCGCCTTCGTGGGTGGCGGCCGGGTCGAGCGAAACGCCGAAGCGATTGGAGAAGCGCTCGGCGTCGCGGAACGCCATCGCGACGTCGGCGTGGCGCGACAACGCCCAGAATCCGAGCCTCTCGTTCCTATATACCGGCGCGTGCTCGCGAAGCTCCGCGTAGACCGGATAGGGATCCTCGTGGATCTCGTAAGCATAGGGATCGTACTCGCGCATGGCCCCCGAAGGCCGCGCAAATCCACGGCCCGACGCGCGATGTACACCATTTACATATTGCATACAAGGCAAATTGTTAGTAGCGTCCGCGGTCATGGCGTTGCGCTCCGGATTCGTCGGGCTCGGCAACATCGGAAAGCCGATGGCTCGCCGCATCGTAGATGCAGGGTTGCAGCTCACGGTCTTCGACGTTGCACCCGCCGTCGTCATCGAGCTCACGGGCGCCGGTGCCCGCGCCGCACGCTCCGCGCGCGAGGTTGCGCGTGTCGCAGACGTCGTAGGCATCTGCGTCCGCGACGACGACGAAGTACGTGCGGTCGCGCTTGGCCCCGATGGCATCGAAGCCGGCGCGGTTCCGGGGCTCGTCGTGGCGATCCACAGCACGATCTTGCCCCGTACCGTTCGAGAGATCGCCGAGAGTTTGGCGCCGAAGGGCGTAGCGGTGGTCGATGCCTGCATAACCGGAGGTGCCGCCGGAGCAGCCGCTGGCAAGCTCACCTACATGGTCGGTGGCGAAGCAGCGGACGTGGAGCGTTGTCGGCCGGTCTTCGAGACCTCGGCCGAGCGCATCGTGCACACCGGCCCTCTCGGCAGCGGCGTTGCGGTCAAGCTCTGCAACAATCTGATGACCTATCTTGGTTTTCTCGCGGCGTTCGAAGCCACCTCGCTCGCGCGGGCAAGCGGGCTTTCCGAGAAAGCGCTCGAAGACGTCACGCGCGCCAACGGTAACCTCACGGCGCAAATGCAGGCCTTTCTCGCTCTCCACAAGCTGCCGCCGGAGGCGCGAAGGGATCCCGGCCTGCAACCGATGCTCCGAAGCTTCACGAGCCTCGCAGAGAAGGATCTCGCCGTGACCCTCGAGTTCGCGCGGGAGCATGGCGTGGATCTCCCCGGAACCGCTCGCTGTCGCGAGCTGATGGCCCGCGTCTACGGCGTGGAGGAATGAGTCATGTCGACCTCGGACAAGCGCAAGAAAGGCATCGACAAATTTGCCGAGGTGATGCAGTTCGCCCCGCCGGATCTGCCTCCTGACACGTTTCTCGACGCGACCATCGAGCACCTCTTCGCCGAGGTGTGGGCGCGGCCGGGGCTCGGCGTGCGCGAGCGCAGGCTCGTCACTCTCACCCTTCTCATGTGCCTCGGGAACGAGATGACGCTGAAGCTCCACTTCGGTGCGGCCATGAAGAGCGGCGATCTCACCGACACGGAGATCGACGAGCTCATTCTCCACGTCGCGCACTACCGCGGCTGGCCGGCCGCAGCGGTCGCATCGCAAGTCGTTCGCCAGCTTCGTTCGGAGCGAGAATCGCAAAGCTCGAAATGAAAGCCGCCGTCCGCTTCACGCGCCCGACGCGCAAGCGCGCGCGACGCTCCCATGCCGAACGAACCGCGGAAACGCGCGCCACTGTCATCGCCGCCGTCATCGACGCGATTGCGGAGACCGGCTTCCAAGCCGCGACGGCGCACGCGATCACACGGCGTGCGGGTGTGACCTGGGGAGCCGTCCAGCATCACTTCGGCGGCAAGGACGAGCTGCTTATCGCGGTGCTCGAAAACACGTTCACCCGCTTTGCAGAGCGCCTCGCCGACATCACCGACGTGACCGCCCCTCTCGCCGAGCGCATATCGATCTTCGTCGACCGCGCGTGGGAGCACTTTCGAAGTCGCCACTTCCGCGCGGCCTTCGAGATCTTGCTCAACTACCTCGGACGCGAGGATGAGGCCGACGCCGGCGCATGGCGGGAGCAGATGACCTCGGCGTGGGACGCGGTCTGGTCGCGGATCTTCGCCGATGCAGGGATTTCGCGCCGGCGTAGCCTCATGCTCCAGCACTACACGATCTCGACGCTGTCGGGTTTGGCAGCCACCCAGATGATGGCGAGCGTGACCGCGGAGCTGCCCCCGGGTGAGTTGGACCTGATCAAGCGCGTGCTGCTTCAAGAGCTCGAGCCCCAGGCGAGCTCGAAGCGATAAGGCCCGCGCTTCTCAGATACCGGGCATTGCCTTTGAAACGTGCAGCGTCAAAATGCACGTCGCACCCCAAGAGCACGCTTCACACGGTCTTCAGTAGAGGCGCTTGGCACGTAGCTCGCGCTGGCCCACGCCTTGCTCGGTCTAAGGAGGCGAACGCTGGCCAAATCAGGGCTGACCGAGGCACGACGGGGGATAAGCGCCGATGCATCGTCCGATAAGCCAATCGACGCGCGCGATTCGGGTGGAGGAATCCAAGCCGACGTCGCACCCGCTCGCCGAATATTTGGCGGGTCTTCACCGGAAGCATGCGCCTTGCAACGAGGGCACGGTTGCGAGCTATATCCCCGAGCTGACAAAAGCCGACCCTAGCTGGTTCGGCATCGCCGTCGCGACCATCGATGGCCACGTCTATGAGGTTGGGGATACGAGCCAGCCCTTCACGATCCAGTCTATCTCGAAGCCGTTCACCTACGCGCTCGCCATGCATGACCAAGGCCTCGAGGGCGTGCTCGGGAAAATCGGCGTCGAGCCGAGCGGCGATGCATTCAACTCGATCAGCCTCCATCGCGAGAGTGGCCGCCCTTTCAATCCGATGATCAACGCCGGCGCCATCGCGTCGACAGGCTTGGTCAAAGCCGAGGACGGCACGGATCGAATCGGCCGCATTCTCGATCTCTGCTCGAAGTGCGCGGGCCGTGAGCTCACGATCGACGAAGAAGTCTACCGCTCGGAGCGCGACACGGGATTCCGGAACTTCGCCATCGGCTTCATGCTGCGGAACTTCGGCATTCTCGAGTCGTCGCCGGAGCCCGTGCTGGACGCCTACTTCCGCCAGTGCTCGATCCTCGTCACTTGCCGCGATCTCGCGATCATGGCCGCAACGCTGGCCAACAGCGGCGTCTGCCCGTTGACGGGCGAAGAAGCCGTAGATCCGCTTCACGTGCCCCAGGTGCTGAGCGTCATGGCGACTTGCGGAATGTACGACTACGCCGGCGAGTGGGTGTACCGCATCGGCATGCCGTCGAAGAGCGGAGTCGCCGGCGGAATCATCGGCGTCCTACCCGGGCGAATGGCCATCGCAGTCTTTTCCCCTCCTCTCGACGCGCGCGGCAACAGCGTTCGCGGCATTCGGGTGTTCAAGGATCTGTCCAACGATTTCCGGCTGCACATGTTCCGCAGCGGCCGTCCGGCGAGCTACGTGGTGCGCCGGCGCTACGACGCCTCGGTGGTAAGCTCGAAGCGACTCCGCCGCTCCGAGGACGTCCAACGACTCCGTGCCCACGGCGGGCGCGTCGTCGTCTTCGAGCTCCAAGGCGAGCTCGACACGTTTTCGACCGAACGTGTGATCCGCGAGCTGCTCGCGCTTCCGGAGAGCGTGACGCACCTGGTGATCGACTTTCGCCGCGTGCTCGACGTCGATCGCTCGGCCGTCGCGCTGTTGCTCGAGCTCTTCGAAGGCGTGAGTGACCGTTCCAGCGAGATCGTGCTCTGTGAGTATGCGCACCTCGAGTTGCTCGAAGGCGAGCTCGGCGTGAAGTTGACCCGCGACCCGGCGAGTGCCTACATCACCGTTTCGGAGGCGGACGCTGCTCTCGAGCTCTGCGAGAACGCGATCCTCACCTCGCTCGGCGCGCCGCCGAGCTCGCGTGAGCGCGTGCGGCTCGAGGATTTCGATGCCTGTGCGCGCCTTGACGCGGCGAGCGTCGAGGCCTTGCGCGGGATGCTCAGGCGCGAGTGCTACACCGCCGGTGATCTCATCGTCCGACGCGGCGATGCGGCGACTTGCGTCTATTTTCTCATTCAGGGCCAGGTGAGCGTGCTGATCGACCTACCGAGCGGGACGGTCCATCGTCTGGCCACCTGCATGCCCGGCATGCTGTTCGGCGAGATGGCCATCCTCGAGCGCTTGCCGCGCTCGGCGGTCGTGCGTGCAGACGAGGACGTCGAGTGCCTCGCGCTCGACGTCGACGACTTCGATCGACTGACCGAGACGAATTCAGCCCTCAAGCTGAAACTGCTAGAGAATTTCGCCCGCAGCCTTTCGAATCGCGTGCGAAAGCTCACGGACGAGGTCAGCGCTCTCGGCGGCTGAGGGGACACGGTGGAGACGAGAATGCGAGTCAGAGGACATTTTCTAATGACGGGGTTGCTATTCACGGTGTCGGTCGTTGGCGGCCACGATGCGGCGGCGTCTACTTGCGCCGAGCCCGCCGCCACCGTCGTCTCCGTGCAAGGGGTCGTCGAGGCCCAGCGTGTGGGACGAAGCGTGTGGGAGCCGGTCGCAATCGACGACTCCTTCTGTGCGGGCGACTCGCTCCGCACGGGCGGCGCCAGCCGCGCGGACATGCTTCTAGGCGACCAGTCGGTGCTCCGCGTGCGCGAGGGCACGACCCTCGTCGTCGAGGGCGTCAAGAGCGAGTCGAGCTACGTCATCGACCTTCTGCAGGGCGCGGCACACTTCTTCAGCCGGCAAGGCGCGCGGAACCTCGAGGTCAAGACGCCCTTCACGGTAGCAGGCGTGCGCGGCACGGAGTTCGCCGTGGACGTCGGCGCGAGCGACACCGTGGTGCGGGTCTTCGAAGGCAGCGTGCTCGCCGCGAACGCGGCGGGTAGCGTCACGCTCGCGGACGGACAAACTGCGGTCGCAGAAGCCGGCCGAGCGCCGGTCCTGCGCCTCGAGGCGCGGCCCCGCGATGCCGTTCGCTGGACCCTCTACTACCCGCCGGTCGTGTACGACGAGGCGACGACAGGACCGGTCGGGGAGACCGACCCGCGCTTCCTCACCCGCCGAGCGTCGGAACGCTTGGCGGTGGGCAACGTAGACGCCGCGATCGCAGATGTGGACGCTGCGCTCGCGGCCAACCCCCAGGATTCGGAGGCCCTCGCCCTCCGCTCGATCATGGCTGTCACGCAGAACGACAGACATGCCGCAACGAGCTCTGCCGACGCCGCCGTCGCGGCGAATCCGTCCTCGGCGAGCGCGCTGATCGCGCAATCGTACGCGAGACAAGCTCACTTTGACCTCGAGGGTGCAAAGGCATCGCTCGATCACGCCGTCGAGGTCGCGCCGGCCAACGCCTTGGCGTGGGCCCGCCTGGCCGAGATCCGCTCTTCGCTCGGCGATGCGCGCGGCGCGCTCGACGCGGCGAAGCGAGCGGAAGCGCTCGACCCGAGTCTCGGTCGCACCCAGACGGTGCTCGGTTTCGCGAAACTGGCGCTCGTCGAGACCGACGAAGCATCCACTGCCTTCACGAAAGCCATCCAGCTCGACCCGGCCGATCCGTTGCCTCGGCTCGGTCTCGGGCTCGCGAAGATTCGTCGCGGCTTTCTGAGGGACGGCGGTCGCGAGATCGAGATCGCGGCGAGCTTGGATCCGCAAAACGCCCTCGTCCGCAGCTATCTCGGAAAAGTCTACTACGAGGAGAAGCGTGAGCATCTCGACGAGCGCGAGTACGCCATGGCCAAGGAGCTCGACCCGAACGATCCGACGCCTTGGTTCTACGACGCGATCGCAAAGCAGACGACGAATCGACCGGTCGAGGCGCTACAGAACTACGAGAAGGCGATCGAGCTCAACGACAATCGGGCCGTCTACCGATCGCGGTTGCTGCTCGACTCCGATCTCGCGGCACGCAGCTCCGCACTCGGCCGCGTCTACGGTGACCTCGGCTTCCAGAATCTCGCGCTCGTGGAGGGCTGGAAATCGGTCAACACCGACACGAGCAATTACTCGGCCCACCGGCTGCTCGCCGACTCCTATGCTTCGCAGCCCCGCCACGAGATCGCTCGTGTCAGCGAGCTTCTCCAGTCGCAGATGCTGCAGCCGATCAACACGACGCCGATTCAGCCGCGGCTCGGTGAAGCCAATCTGTTTCTGCTGAGCTCGCAGGGCCCCGCAAGCCAGTCGTTCAACGAGTTCAACCCCATGTTCGCTCGCGACGGCTTCACGCTGAACGCGTCCGGCCTGCTCGGCGAGGACGACACGGCCTCCGGCGAGACGGTGATATCGGGCATCGCCAACCGCGCATCGTTCAGTCTCGGCTACAGCGGCTACACGACCGACGGCTACCGCGACAACAGCGACCAGAACGACGACATCGTCACGTTCTTCACGCAATACGAGTTCACGCCGCAGACGAGCGTCCAGGGAGAAGCGCGCTACCGCGATCTTCAAAACGGCGATCTGGAGCTTCGTTTCTTCGAGGACGATTTCAGCGACTCCTTGGATCAAGACACGGATACGACCAGCGGTCGCGTCGGCCTTCGTCACGCGTTCTCGCCGAATTGGATCGCCTTGGCGTCCTACGTTCACGCGAAGTCGAGCGGAGACTCGAACCAGTTCATCGGGGACGCCGATCCTGTTCTAGGCGAATTCGAGTTCGACATCGACGTCGACGAGACGGGTGACAGCGGTGAGACGCAGCACATTTTCCGGTGGCGCCCCTCGAGCGTGAGTCAGACCTGGCTGTCGCGCGTCGACGTCACCGCGGGCGCCGGGCATACATCCGTCGACGTCGACGAGACGCTGAGCACGGGCTTTGACACGCTCCCGCCGGACGTTGCCGAGCGCTCCCCCAACGTCACGCACACGAATGCCTACGTCTACTCGAACCTCGGTTTGCCGCTGGACCTGACGCTCACGCTCGGCGTAAGCGGCGACTTCTACGACGAAGACGACGGGCTCGGCAAAGAGAACCAGGCCAACCCCAAGGCCGGCCTCACGTGGAATCCTTCCTTTTCACCGGGCACCACGGTTCGCGCCGCAGCGTTCCGCGTGCTGAAGCGCACGCTGCTGACTCAGCAAACGCTCGAGCCGACCCAGGTCGCCGGCTTCAATCAGTTTTACGACGACCTCTCCGCGACGGATGCGTGGCGCTACGGCGTGGCTCTCGATCAGAAGTTCACGAACGCCGTCTTCGGCGGCGTCGAGCTCTCGATGCGCGACCTCGAGGTGCCCGGCGTCTTCCTCAACGACGACGCCACCACGGACGTCGTGAAAGACGACTGGGAAGAGTATCTCGCCCGAACATACCTCTTCTTTACCCCCCACGAGTGGGTGTCCCTGCGCATGGAGTACGAGTACGAGAAGATGGAGAGGGACCCGGACTCGTTCGCGTCTTTCGATCACGTCGAGACGCATCGAATCCCGTTCGGTGTCCAGGTATTTCACCCGTCCGGGCTCAGTTGGTCGGCCGGCGCGACGTACCTCTACCAGGACGGCAAGTTCCTGCAGTTCTCGGATTTCAGCTACCAAACGGGGGATCGCGATCTCTGGGTCCTTGACACCGGAGTTCGATACCGCCTTCCTCGAAGGTACGGATTCGTTTCCTTCGGGGTGAACAACCTCCTCGACGAGGACTCAACCTATCAATCGACGGACGTGAAGAACCCCATTCTGCGTCCGGGTAGGCTCATCTTTGGCTCCGTCACGCTGGCACTTCCCTGAGAGGAGAAGGACACGATGAAAACACGACACCAGCGCATAGCGCTTCTCTCGACAGCCGTCACGCTCCTTGCCGCTGCCACCGTGGCCACGGCTACCGATGCACCGTTGACCTGCACCACGAACGGTGCGGGGAACTGGCGCATCGCCGCATCCGGGCCGCTGTCGGTAACGTGCCCCACCCTGGCCGGTGGCGACTGCACCGAGCTGCAGTACCGGGTCACTCCGCTGCGGGGTAAGAGCGCGGACCACGTCGCGGTTCTCGCGGACCACAGCATGGAAATCGTCGTCGGCGACAGCCGAAACCTCTTTCCCGAGTGTGACGGCGACAACGTGACCGGCATTGGTATTCGCGACTGCTCGACCCAGGCGGTCCGAATGAACAAAGAAGCCGATACCGGCACCTTCGATTTGGTCGCCAAGGGCGCGGCCGGTCTGATCGGGAAGTCGATCGTCATCAAGAAGGGCACGACCATCGAAGAGTGCCGAATCGCTTCGCTCGGGCCGACAACCTGCAATCCGAAAGCACAGCAGGCAGCGAAGGAGACCTTCACCTTCGACGACTGCGTCGTCGAGATCGAGCTCGATCCGTGCACCGGTGAGCCGGGCGTGGCAACCGTCGTGAGCGGCGATTGCGCGATCGACAGCGGGCCGATCGAGAGCCTGCAGCTCGTGATCAACGGCACCACTCAGAACGTCACCGTGGGAGACGGTTGGATCTCGAGCGGAGAGAACTCGTGTACGACGACCTTGTTCGGAGGCAAGAAGTACACGACTTGTTCTTGCAAGGATCTCTCCGACTGCAGCGTCAAGAACAGCGCCGGCCAGTTCATTTGCGGCACTGCCTGCCCTCGCTGACGCGACGAGGCTAGGCGGCTCAACGACCGGAGGCCCCTTTCACTTTCGCGTCGCCTCGTAGACTCCGTCCCAGTCTTCAGCCGGCGGCATGGCGAGAAATGCGCGGCAGCGCCCGAGCATGGTCGCCGAGGGCCCGTCGGTGCCTCGCTTGGCGATGACGGCTTCGAAGAGGCCCGCTGCGGCCACCCAATGTTGGGTGCGGTACGCTTCGAGCGCAGCGGCGTAGTCCGCGAACGCCGATGGGTCCGCGCCGTTCTCGGGCGCGCTTTCGGCAAGGCCGAGCAGCTCGTAGATTCGTACCGTCTTCAGCTTGCCGACGACTCGCACCATGTCGACCTCACGGAGGCGAAACTCGTCGCCGAGAAGCGCGACCGAGTTCTCACCGACGAGGATCTCGGTGCCGTACTCCTTGTTGAGGCCCTCGAGCCGCGAGCCGAGATTCACGTTGTCACCGAGCACGCCGTAGGAGAAGCGATAGCGCGACCCGATGTTGCCGACCAGCATGATGCCGGAGTTGACTCCCGTTCGTGCGTGAAGCGGCGGGCGGCCTCGGTCCGCCCACTCGCGCGACATCGCTTCGCGGTGCGTCTTCATCTCGAGCGCTGCCCTACACGCTCGCCGTGCGTGGTCCGGCTGCTCGACAGGCGCGCCGAAGATCGCCATCAGCTCGTCGCCCACGTACTCCTTCAGCGTGCCCTCGCAGGCGAACACCCTCTCGGTCATGCGGGCGTAGTACTCGCTCAGAAGCTCGATCATCTCGCGCGGCGCGTAGCGCTCGGAGTACGACGTGAAGCCCTGGAGGTCGCTGAAAAGAACGGTCAGGAGCTTCTCCTCGCCGCCGAGCTCGAGACGCGAGGGATCCTTCAGCATCTCCTCGACGACCACCGGCGCGACATAGCGCCCGAACGCGTCACGGATTCGCCGTCGCTCCCGCTGCTCGCCGATGAATTGGTAGACGGTGACCGCCATGTAGACCGCGACCAGCGCCAAGAGCGGGTACACGATGTTGAGCCAAATTCCGGACTCGACGAAGAGCAGTCGCGCGATGAACACGTGGCCCGCGAAAAGCAGGGAGACGAACGCGAGCGAGGGAAGCGCACCGAGTCGAGCCGCACCGAAGGCGGCGAGCGTGCCGAGCACCACGATCGCGAACACGTCGTAGAGCTCCGACCACGTGGGTCGCGAGATGAAGCGGTCCGACACGAGGTTGTCGATCACGCTCGCGTGGATCTCGACGCCGGGATGAACCGTGCTGAACGGAGTCGTCCGTGTGTCGTAGATACCGGTCGCCGCGGCGCCGACGAGGATGATCTTGTCGCGGAGCGTCTCGGCCGGAATCGCCCCGGCCAGCACGTCGCCGATCGACACGTGAGGAAAGGTCCGAGGCGGGCCGAGGTAGTCGATGAGCAAACGGCCGCTCTCATCCGTCGGAACGCCACGATCGCCGAGCAGGATTCCTTCGATGCCATAAGGACCGGTCTTCACCATCAGCCGCGGCTCGTCGAGGTAGTGCCAAGCGGCGAGCATCGAGAGCGGCGGAAAGAGCTCGTCGCCGGCCGCGATGACCAGAGGCATCCATCGAACCACGCCGTCGCTGTCTTGCTTGACGCTGAAGTAGCCGGACGAGCGCGCCGCCTCGGCGAGGACGGGCAGATTTCCCTCGGGCGCCGCGGCTTCGGGAATGACACCCGGCGCCGAGGCCCCGCCGCGCGCCGTGACGAGCGGATACTTCGACCGGTCGATCGCTTCGAGATCCCGCGCGATCGCGTCCGGGGTCGCGGCGCTCGTCGTGCGATCCCCACGCATGTGAAAGAAATAACCGAGCACGACGGCGGCTTTGGAGCGTCGAAGGGAGTCGGCGAGCGCACGGTCGTTGTCGGCGTGCTCGCGCCGCGTCGCGAGCATTGCCGCGAGCTTCGGATCGGTGGTGCCGAGCTTGGCGACAGTACCGATCAGCTCGTCGAGCAAGCGGAGCTCGGAGTTCTCGTCGGGCTCGAGAAAACCGACGTCGAACGCGATCACCTTGGCGCCGGCTTCCGACAGTCGATCGACGAGAGCCGCGAACTTCGTACGCGGCCATGGCCAGCGCCCCTCCGTTGCGAGGCTCTTTTCGTCGATCATCGCGAGCACGACCGCGTTGGCCGTCGGCAACGCCCCGCGCGAGACGAAGCGGAGGTCGTAGGTGCGAAGCTCGAACTGGTCGAGCACCGTCGTTTCGGTGACGAAAAGAGCGACGACGGCGATGAGAATCCCGACGGTGATCGAGGTGCGCCTCAGCCTACCGAGACGCCGAAGGACGACGCGCAGCTTCTCCTTCATCTCGCAAGGCCCGCAGCGATCACGGCCGGCACCCTAGCATGCCGAGCGACGCCATCCAGTCGACGTTGCGAGTTTATGCGCTAGCGTCGCGCGCTGAAGGAGCCGGCAACGTTGGTGCGAGCGGTCGTGTAGGTGTCGGCGAAGCGGAGCGCCATGCCTGCCGTCGACCAGCCGAAGCCCGGAGGATCTCGGCGACGTGGTAGTCGCGGTCGTAGATGCTCCAGGAGCTAGCCTCCAGACTCGATCAATCGATGCTCTCGTCCAATCCCTTAGACGGTTTTGACCTTGTGTGAAGCGCGACCGCGCCCCAGCATCGCGTCACTCACCGGAGGTACGACGATGATCCGACTCTACACCGCCCCAACGCCGAACGGCCGCAAAGTCTCGGTAGCGCTGGAGGAGCTCGGCCTCCGCTACGAGCCCATCTGGGTGAAGCTCGCCGAAGGACATCAGAACACCCCCGAGTTCGCCAAGATGAACCCGAACAAAAAAATTCCCGTCCTCGACGACGACGGCACGATCGTCTTCGAGTCGGGCGCCATCCTCGTTCACTTGGCCGAAAAACACGGCAAGTTTCTCCCGCCGCGAGGCGCCGCGAGAGATCGTGTTTTCGAGATGCTCTTCTTTCAAGCCGCGCACGTCGGCCCGAATCTCGGTCGCCTCGGGCAGCAGATCAATCGACCCGAGAAAGAGCGCAACAACGAGATGATCCAGCTCTTCTTCGAGGAATCGACGCGGGTCTTCGGCGTGCTCGAGACCGTGCTCGCCGGCGGAGCAGAGCACTTGGCCGGCGACTACTCGATCGCGGACATCATCACCTATCCTTGGATCAAGGCCACCTTCGACGCGCAGGCCACTCTGGTGACTCCGTTCAAAAACCTCACGGCCTGGGTCGAGAGGCTCGGCTCGAGGCCGGCGGTCCAGCGGGGGATGGCCGTTCCGGAGTGACGACCGAATCGCTCTGGTACTTCGCGTACGGCAGCAACATGCAGCGCGCGACCTTCGTCGAGCGTCGCGGCATGCGACCGCAGCGCTCCGTCTGGGGGCGCCTGCACGGTTACCGGCTGGCTTTCCACCTGCCGGTGGGCCCCGGCGAGCGCGGCGTCGCGAACGTGATCCCCGACGCGAGCGCGACGACTTACGGCGTGCTGCATCTCATCACGTCGGAGGAGTTCGACCGTCTCGACCGCACCGAGGGCGTGGGCAACGGGTACTACCAGCGTCGTTCGGTCGCGGTCATCGACAGGGACGGCGCGAGCACGAGCGCGTGGACTTACGTATCCTCACATGGGGTAACGGGACGTAGGCCCTCCGCGCGTTACCTCGGCCTGCTGCTCGAAGGCGCGATCGAGCACGAGGTGCCCGAAGACTACCTTCGCGAGCTTCGGGCTTTGGAGCTCGCCGTCGACGAGCGAATCTCTTCTTGATCCGCTACACACCGCTCTGCTAAGACTGAGCCACGATGAACACGCCCGACACGAAGCGACTCACCGTCGCTGCCGCGTTCTGCCTCGCACTCGCGAGCTTCTCTGCGATGCCCTCGATCGCAACGGAGCCCGCGATCGCGCCGGCCGAAGCCGCTGCGACTTACAAGGTGACACTCTCCGGCATGACTTGACCCTCGGGCTGTGCCGCACGCGTGCGTGCGGCCCTCGAGACAATCGATGGCGTCGCCTCGGTGGACGCCGACTTCGAGACCAAGATCGCGACCGTTACGATGCAACCCGGCAAGGTGCTGACGAAAGCCGACTGCGAGAAGGCTTTCGAAGGCACCAAGTACGGGGTCGTGTCGTTTCAGTAGCCCGAAGGCGGACGGATGGGAGCGCGATCAGTCCCACGCGAAGTCTTCCGGCTTGAACGACAGGATGTGCTCGAGCCACCACTTCGGTGCGCCCGAGAGCAAGGTGTCGAGATTCCAATAGTCTCGCCACACCTTGATCTTGCCGTTCTCGAGCTGCTGAACGGAGCAGAACGGCAGCTTCACGGACTCGCCCGTGTGAAAGTGCCAGATTTCGTGGTGCTCGGTGATGACGACGTCCCCGTCGGCGATCAGGTTCAGCACTTCGTGATCGAAGCGCGCCACCGGCTCGTGACCGATGCGAATGCGCTTGACGATCTGCTTCGGTCCGATCGCGCCGTTGTCGGGCGCGGGCACGTCGCGATACCACGCGTCGTCTGTGAAGTAGGAACCGATTTTCTCGTAGTCGCGTCGCTCGTAGAGCTCCCGCCAGAACTCCTCGACCAGGGCGCGGTTGGCTGACGTCGATGCAACGCTCATTCGTCCCGCTTAGCCCGGAATGGGGGGTCAGTCGACCGTGATATGGGCGTCATCGCATCGCGGTGCCGTTCCCCCTTTACGCGATGCGCGCCCCGGTATAGGTCGATGGCGATGAAGCGTAGGTCGATTCATGGGCAAAGCTTCCCTCGGGAGCCGGCATGACTCTCCGCGGCGCGGTGCTCGGCGTCGGAGTCGTAGCGGCGATGGGCGCAGCAGGCCTGCTCGGCGCGGACATCGGCGCAGCCGGTGCCGCGACGTACACCGAAGACGAGGGCGATTTCCGCAATCCCGAGCGAGGATTCTACCGCACGGGTTACGTCAACCTTCTCTCGACGGCTTTCGCGGCGAACGCGGCAAAGTACTCCGACATCTACAATCTCTTCGGACAGACAATCATCTATTCGCGCCTGTCGCTGGCAGACTACCGCGACTTCGACCATCTTCCGTCGAGCGTCATCGATACGCTCGCGACCAATCTCGCAAACCTACGAGGCACGGGGCTGAAGGCCGCGCTGCGTTTTCGCTACGGCGGCGCTGGAAGCGTGGACGCCACGAAAGCGCGAATGCTCAATCACATCGCCGATCTCACGCCGGCCTTCGATGCCTACGCGGACGTGATCGCTTACGTGGAAGCAGGATTCATCGGTGACTTCGGCGAGTGGCACAGCTCGGAAACCATCGACACCAATCCGACGAATGACTCGACCTGCGGTAACCGCGACATGCCCGACATTCTCGACGCTCTCCACGCGGCGGTCCCGGGCGACCGCATGGTCTTGATGCGATATCCACGCATGCAGGGACGCGCGCCTTGCGCGCCGTACGACACTACCGTGACGTCTGAGACAGCGTACGACGCGTCGAATCGCTCGCGAACCGGCATCTACAACGACGGCATCATGTGCGGGAAGCACAACAGCGGGACGTTTTGGTGTAAGCCGTTCGATCAGGAAGAGGCGTACTGGGATCGGCAAAGTGACTTCACGCTCACGGTCGGCGAAGGGAGTGGGCGCGAGATGGGCACCTGCGCCGGAGGCGATGTGTGTCCGAAAGGAGCCGCCGGGTCGTTGCCTTGCTCGATCGACTCCCAATGCCTGTATTCGGGCGTCGACTACGGCCCCTGCGTGCTCGACTGGAATCGTTGCACCAAGGGGATGGCGTTCGGCGCAAGGCACAACCTCGCGGCGACCAACGACGGCGTCACAAACGAGGGGTCAGCGATAGTCCTCGACGGCCTGCGGACGGATTCCCCCGAATGCTTCACCGGGTTCAGCAGGAAGCTCGGCTATCGCTACGTGTTGAACGAGGCGACGTGGCTGGGGAGCGTTGTCGCGGGCGCTCCGATGAATCTCTCTTTCACGCTCCGCAACGACGGTTTCGCGCGACTCTACAATCCGCGAACCGTGTACGCCTCGTTGCGTAGCCCGTTGGTGCGCCGCGACGTCGCTCTTGCGACGGATCCGCGTCGTTGGTCGCCAAACGGCGCCTCGACCACCGTGACGGAGACGATCGTAGTCCCGGCCGATCTCCCTCCCGGCACCTACGACATCGCGTTGTGGCTTCCCGATGCCGGCCCGCTGCTGCGTAGTGACGCGAAGTACGCGATCCGCTTTGCCAACGACGGGACTTGGGATCCGGTTGGTGGAACCAATGTCCTCGGGACGATTTCCGTCACCGCTTCCGCCGCTACGACTACGACTACGCTATCGCCTCCACCGCCGCCCAACTCAACGACTTTGCCTGCGCCGACGACCACGTCCACAACGACGACGACGACAACCACGGCGACTACGGCGACCACCGTGACGACTTCGACCACCTCCACCACCTCCACTACATTGCCGCCCTCGTCGGCGATCGTCCGCGTCGACGAGGCCTCGGTGAAGAGTGTGTGTGTCGGTACGGCCGCGGACACCGTGACCATTTCCAGCGTAGTCGTCGGCGGCCAGCCAAACCGAATGCTCGTCGTCACCGTAGGAGCGGAAGAGGCGGATACGGACTGCAATCTCGCCTCCTCGATGGCCAGCGTAAAATACGGCCAAGCGACGCTCACGCGCGCGGTTTCGGCTTTGTCGGACACGAGCAGCTGGCGCTCCTGCAACGGGATCTTCTATCTTCTCGATCCGCCGTCGGGCGTCGCGGACATCGTCATCAACTTCCCGACGAGCGTGGCCGGGGCCATCGACAACCGCCATGCCGGCGCCTTCGTCCTCTACGACGTGGCACAGGGCCCTCCTACTGCGGTCGCGGCTGCCGGCGCCGACGCGACAACCGACCCCGTCGCCACGATCATAACGGCGAGTACCGCGAGCTCGCTCGCCGTCGACGTGTTTACGCAGGGTGAAGTGGGAACCTTCTCGCCGACCTCACCGGGCCAGGTGGAGCGTTGGGAGCGATCTTGCACGAGCTCGGGCAGCGCGGCCTCCACGCTCTTTGCGGCCACTCCCGGCCCGATCGCGCTCGGCTGGGACCACTCGTTGCCGAAGCGTTACGCGCACTCGCTCGCGATCTTCGCGTCGGCGGACGGTGTGACCCCCACCACATCATCGACAACGACGACTTCCACCTCGACGACCAGCACGACGTCGACGACTACCGTCACGCTCCCGCCGGTCGGAGAAAGTATCGGTGTGGATATCGCTACGATTCGGACGGCTTGCGGCGCGTCTGCCGCCGATACCATCACGATTCCGGCGGTGCCGGTCGGGGCTCAGGCGAATCGAATCCTGGTCGTCACGGTCGGCGCTGAGGAAAACGACCGCGACTGCGATCTCGCGTCGCCACAGGTGGCCGTCCGTTACGGCATCACTCCGCTCACGCGTGCCGTGGCCGCGTTGTCCGATACGAATAGCTGGCGGACCTGCAACGGAGTCTTCTATTTGCTGAACGCGCCAACCGGCACGGCCGACGTCGTCGTCACGTTCCCGTCGGCCACATCCAATCGCATCGACAATCGTCACGCGGGCGCGATGGTCCTCTACGGCGCCGCCCAGCAAGCGCCGGTGTCGATCGCGAACGCCGGCGCCGACGCTACGACCAATCCCATCTCGACCGCAATCGCGATCGCGACGTCGGAATCGCTCGTCGTGGACATCGTCACGCAAGGTGAAGCGGGATCGTTCGCGCCGAATCAAGGCGGACAGAGCAAGCGTTGGGAAGCGTCGTGCGGCAGCTCGAGCAGCGCGACCTCGACTCGCGACGCCGCCCTGCCCGGCCCGTTGCTGCTCGGCTGGTCTCACTCGAGCCCGAAGCGCTACGCCCACGCGCTCGCGGCGTTCCGGCCTGCACCTTAGAGTAGGAGGATGAGCTCGCCAGTCCCGACCCTACCGGTGACGGTGCTCATCCTGTCCGATTTCGAGATCGGGCGGAAAACCTGGGCCGACGAGATCGCCTGCGTAGCGTCTTTCACGAACGACCGCAGCGCAAGGCCGGCGGAAATCATCGTTCTCGCGCCCGAAACGGATTTCGTCGAGTCAGCAGCCCCGGATTGGTCGGCGTGCCCGGCGCCTGTTCGTCTACATAGCGCCCGGGCTTCGACATCGACAGACCTGAAAAACATTGGAACGGCACTCGCCGCCCACAACCTCGTCGCGGTCATCGAGGCGGACAGCCCTTGTCAGCCGGGCTGGCTCCTGACTCTTTACGAGCGGATCACCGCGACACCCGGGCTGCAGGTAGCATCCGGCATCACGATCTACGAACCGCGCACGTCGCTACGGCGAGTGATGAGCATGTACGACCGTGGCTACCTGCTCACGCGGTCGCGCGGCGGCGAGGTCATCCAGTTTTCCAGCAACGGCGCCTTGTTTCGGAAAGAGCTGCTCGAGCGCTACCCGCTTCCGGACGAGGCGAGCCCCTTCGTCGCCGCGCACAAGCGCCAACGCGATTGGGTAGCGGATCACATTCCGATGGCCGTCGTCTCCGACGCCGTGCAGCTTCACGCGTTCAGTGATTGGCCTTTCGTTCGGGACGTTCGGCGCAACAAAGGATATCAGTACGCACGCATGCAAGAGATCGCGGATCCTCGAATGGCGACGAGCTCGGGGTTCAGCCGCAAATGCGCCGCGCTCTTGACCTCGTTCCAATCGGACTGGCGAAACCTGATCCGGCTTTTTCCTTTCTATTGCCGTTGGTACGACCTGCCGTTGGCGATCGTCATGCTGGCGGCAAACCGCATTTTCGAATGGCCTGGAGCTGGCGACGCGCTCCGCGGCCTCGACCTACCGGGAAAGACCGCGTTTCGCTGATCGCAGACGCGCGACGAGGGCGCGGGGTGAGAAGCCGCTAGCGCCTCGATCCCCTGCCTGCGAGTAGACGTCCTCGGGGCCAAGCTCGTTCAAGAGCGGCGCGTCCGCGCGATAGCGGCGGAGATTCTCGCAGGCAATGGCAAGCGAGCGCGCAGAGCGATCGGCGAGCGGCGGGGTCTGGTGCGGCGTGAGCAGCAGATTCGGTGCCTGCCAGAGCGGGCTCCAGACCGAAAGCGGCTCGACCGCGGCGGTGTCGAGGCCGGCCCCTGCGAGGCGACCGCGACGCAGGGCCCGCACCAGCGCGCGTTCATCGATGAGGCCGCCGCGCGCAACGTTGACCAGCAGCGCGCTCGGTCGGATGCAGGCGAGTGCAGCATCATCGATCATGTGGTGAGTGCGGTCCGAGAGCGACGTTGCCAGCGCGACGATATCGCTCTGCGAAAGTAGATCGGCGAGCGACCCGCCAGCATCCGCTGCGAACACCTCCGTGACTCCGGGTGGCGGAGCACACACACGGCGCCGTAGCGCGATGACGCGCATGTCGAGCGCATGGGCGCGCACGGCAAGCGCCTGGCCGGTATGCCCGAGCCCGATGATTCCGAGCGTTCGACCCGCGAGCGCACGCCGCCGCTCAGGGTGGAATGGAGCCCAGCGTCGAGCGCTCTGCAGCGCGAGCAACGCGGGCGCGTCGTAGCTCAGGGCGAGCATGAAGAATAGCGCATGCTCCGCGAGGGCCGGCGCCGACCGCCCCGCCGCTCCGCTCAGCCGAATCCCACGCGCGAACACGGAAGGCCGCGCAGAGCGCTCGAGGCCCGCATGGTCGCAATGCACCCATCGCAATGACGGCGCATCGAGAAAGCGCGCGTCGAGATCCCCGTCTATGAATGCGGCATCGACTTCGGCGAGGGCACGCTTCAGGGCGCCGGCATCGTCGTGCGGGACGTAGGCGCACTCAGCATCGCCAGCCGCCGCCTGGACATCACGCCGCGCGGCGGCGTCGAGATGTGCAGTGACAAGAAGGCGACGAAGCAGCGACACGTCAGTAGACGTATCCCCCGGCGGTCGAGGTGAGAAAAGCGCGTCAGACCCCGGGCAGATGCTTCCGTGTCTCTTCGACGATCACGTGACGCAGCACGATGAGCGAGATCAGGTTCGGAATCGCCATCAGTGCATTGGTGATGTCGGCGGCGGACCACACCATGGGTAGTGGCGCGACCGCACCGAGCATTACGGCGGCGACCCAGAGCCAACGATACGGGAGAATCGAGGCGCCGCCAAAGAGATACTCGCAGGCTTTCTCGCCGTAGTAGGACCAGCCGAGCAAGGTCGAGAACACGAAGGTCAGTAGACCACCGGTGAGCACGATGGGCCCGATCACCGGAATGTCGGCGAAGGCGGCCGACGTGAGCTTCGCACCGCTCAGCCCTTGCTGCCACGCGCCCGAATTGACGACGACGAGGCCCGTCATCGCGCAAACCACGACCGTGTCCCAGAACGTGCCCGTGCTCGAGACCAGCGCTTGCCGGACCGGGTTCCGCGTCTGCGCGGCGGCGGCCACGATGGGCGCGCTGCCGAGGCCCGACTCGTTCGAGAAGAGCCCGCGCGCGACGCCATAGCGCATCGCCTCGCGCATGCCCGCGCCGAGAAAGCCGCCGACTGCCGCCTGTCCAGTGAAGGCCGAGCTGACGATCAAGCTCACGGTCTCGGGAATCGTGTCGGCGCGCAGCACGAGCATGATGGCGCAGCCGCCGACGTAGAAGATGGCCATGAACGGCACCAGCCACTCGCAGACCACCGCGATCGAGCGGATTCCGCCGAGAATCGTGAGCGCCGTCAGCACCGTTATGACTGCGCCCGTGATCCACGTCGAAATGTCGAAGGTGTCGTGCACGAGCACTGCGACGGAGTTCGACTGCACCATATTGCCGATACCGAAGGCGCTGATCGCCGTGAGCGCGGCAAACGCGACGGCAAGAGGACGATTCTTCATGCCGCGCTCGAGCACGTACATGGGACCGCCTGCCATCGTGCCCTCGGGCGTGGTGATGCGGTACTTCACGGAGAGCAGCGCTTCGGCGTACTTCGTCGCGATGCCGAAGACACCCGTGAGCCACATCCAGAGCACCGCGCCCGGTCCGCCGGCTGCGACCGCGGTCGCTACTCCAACGATGTTGCCGGTGCCGATGGTTGCGGCGAGCGCGGTGGCGAGCGCGCCGAACTGCGAGACGTCGCCCTCCCCTTCAGCGTCACGCTCGAGAGAGAGTCGAATTCCTTTGCCGATGTAGCGCTGGATGAACCCGAGTCGGAACGTGAGGAAAACGTGGGTGCCGACCAAGAGGATCAGCATGGGCGGACCCCACACGATGCCCGCAACCTTCTCGAGAACCGCAGTCAACTCCGCCACGACCCCTCCCCGCCCCGCCTCAGCGGTTCGCTACTATACTAGCGGTGGCACTTGATCTTGTCGCCGAGTCCACTGACGCGGCAATCGATTCGATCGTAGACCTGCTCACCACAGCGGCCGGCGCCATCGCCTATCGCGACGGTCGAGTGCAAAGGAACATCGGTCACGTTTACGGGGTAGTCGCCGTCGCGTCCGCTGAGCTTCAGCAATACCATCCCAAGCCCCATGCTCGAGGCATCGAGGAGGCGCGCTTTGCGAATCCCCGTCGCGAGCGGAGTCGTCCCCTTGTCGACGTAGGACCAGGCAGTGTGGGCAGTGTTGGTCTTCCACCCTCGGACACCGTCAAACGCACCCGCGGGCACTACCAGCTCCATCACCGGGGTGCCGCTCGTCGCGCGTCGGAGGCTCAACCGCAGGTCGTCCAGAGCGAGATCGAGATCTTCGAAGGGCACGCCGGAGCCAAGTCGGAACGAGGTTCGGAGTTTCACTCCGTCGTCATCTGCGACGGGGTCGAGCCCTATGCTCCGCAAGGTGAGTACGCTGCTCGCATCGTCGTCGGTGTCGTTCACACAGGAGTCACACGCGTCGCCGACACCGTCCGCGTCGGCATCGCTCGAATCGTCGCAAACGCAGGCCGCGGAACAGCCGTCTCCGTCAGCCGAGTTCCCGTCATCGCAGGTTTCGCCGATTGCGCCGTTCACGGTCCAATCGCCGCAGCCATGGTCCGTGCAATCGGAATCACAGGTCGGACTCGCCGAGCCGGTGTCACAGATCTCACCCGGCGCGACGAGGCTGTCGCCGCAGCTCCCGAGGATGCAGGTGCCTTCGACACACCGCGTGCCTTGGTAGCCGTTGCAGTTGTAGAAGAATAGACAGGGACCGCCAGTGCAGGCCGCGCCCCATACGTAGAGCTCGAACAACCGACTGCCATTCACCGCGATCTCGGTTCCACCGTTCGCACAATCGCAGAGCCCGATACGCGGAGAGTAAGCGCAGTCTTCGTCGCGCACGCACTCGGTGATGCCCGCGGGCAACCGCTCGCAATCGATCGGCTGCGCGACCGATGGCGGCGCCGGGCCTAGCAGAGTGAGACTCAACGCGACTGCCAGTCGACGATAAGGGACGCTACCCTTGTTCGGTTCGCGCGCGGGGCTCCGTGACGGATCCACGTGCCGATGCTCGCACGGGGTCTCGCGTCACGTCAAGGCTCAGACGTTGAAGCGGAAGTGCATCACGTCGCCTTCGCGGACGACGTATTCCTTGCCCTCGAGCCGGAGCTTGCCGGCGTCTCGTGCGCCGGCCTCTCCTTTGTACGCGACGTAGTCGTCGTAGGCGATAGTTTCGGCGCGAATGAAGCCTTTTTCGAAATCGGTGTGGATGACGCCGGCCGACTGCGGAGCGGTCGCGCCGGCACGCACGGTCCAGGCTCGGACCTCTTTCTCGCCGGCGGTGAAGAAGGTCTGAAGACCGAGGAGCTTGTAAGCGGCGCGGATCACGCGGCTCAGGCCCGGCTCGTCGAGACCCAAGTCTTTCAAAAACTCCGCCCGGTCGGCTTCTTCGAGCTGGGAGATCTCCGCTTCGATGCGCGCGCAGATAGGGACCACTTCGGCGCCCTCCGCTGCTGCGAGCTTCGCTACGGCGTCGAGCCGCGGGTTCCCCTCGAAGCCGCCCTCGACGACGTTGGCGACGTACATGACGGGCTTCGCGGTGAGCAGCGTCAGCTCTCTCAGGCGCGACTTCTCGAAGTCGTCGAGCGGCATCGCACGCACGGGCTTGCCGGCGTCTAGCTGAGCACGGATGCGCTTCATCGCTTCGAGCCAGCGCATGGCTTCTTTGTCGTTCGTCTTGGCGGCACGCTCCGCGCGCTGGAGGCCGCGCTCGGCCGTCTCCAAGTCCGCGAGCGCGAGCTCGGTGTTGATGACCTCGATGTCATCCACCGGGTCCACCTTGCCCGCCACGTGCACGATGTTCTCGTCTTCGAAGCAGCGCACCACGTGAGCGATGGCATCGGTCTCGCGAATGTTCGCTAAAAACTGATTGCCGAGCCCCTCGCCCTTGGATGCGCCGGCAACGAGGCCGGCTATGTCTACGAACTCGACCGTGGTCGGAATGATCTTCTGCGGGTGCACGATCGACGCGAGCTTGTCGAGACGCGGGTCGGGCACCGGCACCACGCCTACCGACGGATCGATGGTGCAGAACGGATAATTCTCCGCCGGGATTTCGGCGCGCGTCAGCGCGTTGAACAGCGTCGACTTGCCGACGTTCGGCAAGCCGACGATTCCGCATCGTATCGGCACCCTGGACCTACAAGCGCTCGATGATCGTCGCGATACCCATGCCGCCGCCGATGCACATCGTGATGAGCGCCGTCGAGAGATCGCGGCGCTCGAGCTCGTCGAGCGCGGTGCCGATCAGCATGCCGCCGGTTGCGCCGAGCGGGTGACCGAGCGCGATCGCACCGCCATTGACGTTGACCTTGTCGGAGTCGACCTTCGTCTCCTTCAAGAACTTGAGCACGACGCTCGCGAAAGCCTCGTTCACCTCGATGAGATCGATGTCTTTCCAGGTCATGCCGGCCTTTTTTAGCGCGAGCTCGGAGGCCGGCGCAGGCGCGGTGAGCATGATGACGGGCTCGTCACCGGCCGTCGCCATCGATCGAACGCGTGCGCGCGGCTTTACGCCCGGGTGCTCGCGCACCCACTTTTCCGACGCGCAGAGCACGGCCGAGGCGCCGTCGACAATGCCACTCGAGTTGCCGGCGTGATGAACGTGCGGGATGTCCTTCACGTTCGGGTACACCTTCATCGCCTTCTGATCGAAGCTCAGGTCGTCGCCTTTCTGAACGTAGCCGCCCATCTCTGCGAACGACGGCTCGAGCTTGGCGAGGGTCTCCAGCGTGGTCTCGGGGCGCGGGAACTCGTCGCGGTCGAGCATGACGTTGCCGGCTGCGTCTTTCACGGCGATGAGGCTTTTCTTGAAGCGACCTTCTCTCTGCGCGGTATCGCAGTGCTGCTGGCTTCTGAGCGCCCAACGATCGCAGTCGGCGCGCATGAATCCCTCTTTCGCCGCGATGAGATCGGCCGAGATGCCTTGCGGGACCAGCGGGTGCAGCTCGCGCAGATGGCGGTTGTGGCCGTCGAGGCCGTGCTTGTCGGCGCCCATCGGCACGCGCGACATGCTCTCCACGCCGCCGCCCACGGCGAGCTCTTGAAAGCCCGACCCGCAACCCATGAGGGCGAAGTTCACGGCCTGCTGGCCCGAGCCGCAGTAGCGATTGAGCGCAACGCCCGTCACCGTCGCGGGCCATTCGGCGGCGAGCACGGCAAAGCGACCCATCGCGCCGCCCTGATCGCCACACTCGGTCACGCAACCTGCGACTACGTCTTCGACTTCCGCTGGATCGAAATCGACGCGCTTCGGCAGCGCCTTGAGACAAGTCGCAAGCAGCTCTTGGGGGTGAATCTCATGAAGACCGCCCGAAGCCTTGCCCTTGCCGCGCGGAGTTCTGACGGCGTCCAGGATGTATGCGTTGCTCATCGGATTCCTCCTCGGGGGAAGAGAAAAATAGGGTCAGGAACTACTTTCTTTTGCTTAGTGCAGATGCTCGGCGATGCCTGGAATGGCATGGGGCGCGGAACGGCGAACGGCGTCGCGGCTGTCCACGCGGGCGAGCCAGCTGGTGAGATGATTGCGCTGCTCGCCGGTCTCGAGACCGAAGCTCTGGCTGACGCGGACCATCGTGTAGAGGTTGATGTCACCCATCGAGAAGCGATCGAGGCCGTACCAGATGTTCCGCTCGAGGTGGTGATCGACCTGATCGAGAAACTCTTCCCAGAGATCAATCTGACGCTGAATCCGCTCGTCATCGCGGCTCTCGCGCCCGTAGTAGAGCATGGCGGCGAGCCGCGCGAGGGGCTGACTGCGGGTGCCGTTCAAGTCGAGAATGAGCGTTCGCACTGCCGCGCGCTCTTCGGGCGTGTCGCCGAGAAGACGCGGCTCGACGTATTTCTCTTCCAGATACTCGTTGATGACCATCGATTCCCAGACCCGTGTTTCGCCGTCTTCGAGAACCGGGACCTTGCCCGTCGGCGACACGCGCATGAAATCGTCTTGCTTGGCCTTGAGATCGACCTCGAACACTTCGAAGGGAATGCCTTTCTCGTGCAGCACGATGCGCGTGCACCAGGCGTAGGGACAGTAGGTGGTCGAGAAGAGCCTGATCGGCATCGGGCGGAGCGTACGGGCCGACCCGGGTCGAGGCAAGGGAGTGACTGCACATCACGCGCGATCTCACGCGTCGTGCGGAAGGCCGAGAATTCGCTCTGCAATCACGTTGCGCTGAACGTTCGGCGTGCCGCCGCCAATCACGACGGAAGGCCACGAGAGCATGTGCTTTTGCCAGCGTCCGCCGTCCACTACCCCATGTGAGCCTTTGACGAGCTGGCCGTAGGAGCCCTGCATGTCGCAGGCGAGCCTGCCGATCTCGATCTCGACCTTTGTGCGCAAAAGCTTGTTCACGGAAGTCTCGGCGCCGACCGGCTCGCCACGGAGCTGCTTCGTCAAAAACCGGAGCCCGTTGAGACGCATCGCTTCGATCGTAGCGTCGAGATGCGCGAGACGCGCGCGAATGCTTGGGTCTTTCGCAGCACTGACGCCGTCCACGCGCGTGCGACGCGCAAGCTCCTTCAAGTCGTCGAGATTGTGCTGGAGTGACGTCACCTCGGAGATCGAGCTCCGCTCGTGCGAGAGCGCCGTCTTGGTGACGTCCCAGCCCTGCCCTTCGGCGCCGAGCCGATTCGCGACGGGAACTCGCACGTTGTCGAAGAACACCTCCGCAAACGGAGTGTCGCCGTTCATGGTCTTGATCGGCCGAACGGTGACGCCCGCTGCTTTCATCGGCACGAGAAGGCAGGTGATGCCCGTGTGCTTCGACGCGGTGAAGTCGGTCCGTACGAGCAAGATGATCCACTGCGCCCACATGGCGAGCGAGGTCCAGATCTTCTGGCCGTTCACCACGTACGCGTCGCCGTCGCGCTCACCGCGGCACTGGAGCGACGCGAGATCGCTGCCGGCACCTGGCTCCGAGTAGCCCGTGCACCAGTGCTCTTCGGCTCGAAGAATCTTCGGAACGAAACGCTGCTTCTGCTCGTCCGTGCCGTACTGGATGATCGCAGGACCCACCCACGCAAGGCCCATGTAAGATAGACCGAGCATCGGCGCGCGCGCCTTCCCGGCTTCTTCCTTCAGAATCATCTGCTCGATGAGACCGCCGCCGCTGCCGCCTACTTCCTTCGGCCACGAAAACCCTACCCAGCCTCGCTCGTAGAGTGCTTGGTTCCATGCGAGCAGCTTTGGCAACGACGCGAAGTCGTCGTCGCTCTCGCCTACGTCGGAGCCGTGAGCGCGCTTGCTCCCGCGATTCGGATTGTTCTCCGCGAGGAAAGCGCGGACTTCGTTGCGAAACGTTTCTTCTTCGGGTGTGAACGAGAAGTCCATCGGGCGATCCCCTCAGAGTCCATCGAGCGCGGGAATGCGCTCGTCAAGATAGCCTGCGAGCACGCGCTCGGCGTGCCAGCCGGCCGAGCCAAGGATGACCCGGCTCATGCGGCCGCGCTTGTAAAAGAGATGTGCGTCGCATTCCCAGGTGAATCCGATCGCGCCGTGGGTTTGCACGCAGGCTTCGCCCGCGCGGTCGGCCGCCGCGCTGGCGTAGATCTTCGCCATCGACACGTGCCGAGCGGCTTCGGTCGAATGGTCCACCGCCCACGACGCGTAGTACGTGAGCGAGCGCGCCGACTCGACCTCCACATGAACTTCCGCGAGCTCGTGCTTTACACCCTGAAAGCGCCCTATCGGCTGGCCGAACTGCTTTCTGACTTTGGCGTACTCGACCGCGAGCTCGAGCGCCGCTGCGGCCGATCCAACCATCTCGGCGGCACGCGCGACGATCTCTGCGTCGAGCGCGTCACGAACCGCGGCGGCGGCTTCGCCCGGCCTACCGAGGCGGCACGATGCATCCAGCGTCACGTCGGCGAGCTCGATCCGCGCAGCGCGTTGGGTCGTGTCGACGAGCTTCAACGCCTTTCGTGCCAAACCGGGTGAATCTGCTGGTACCGCGAACACGCTTACACCCGCACCTTCGCGAGCGACGACGAGCAAAAGATCCGCCGCCATGCCGTCGGCGACAAACATCTTCGTGCCGTGGAGAATGACGCGCCCGCCTTCGCTTCGTGCTGCCGTCTCGACACCGGTCTCGAAAGGAAGGTCGTTCTCTTCCGTGACGGCAAGGACCGCGACCGAGAGACCGGCAGCGATAGGCGCGAGCCAGCGCGTTTTCTGTTCGTCGTCACCGAGCTTGGCGATGAGACGCGCCGCGACCGCGGTGGATATGAAGGGTGAGGGAAAGAGGCTTCGACCGGTTTCCTCCGCCACGACGACCACGTCTTCCCAAGCAAGCCCGAGGCCGTCGTTGGCTTCGGGCACGACGAGGGCCTGCCAACCGAGGTCGGCGGTCTTCTTCCAAAGGGCCGCGTCGAAAGGCGCATCGGCGGCCATTAGCGTGCGCACTCGCTCGAGCGGACTCTCGTCGTCCAAGAAACGGCGCACCTGATCGCGTAGCTGTTGTTGCTCGGGAGAAAAGCCGAAATCCATGTCGCGAGGTCATCGCACGACTCTTTACTTATTGCAAGATCCTGCATATTGCTTGCGGCCGATTTCACGACCAAGCATGACTCGCACGACTCGAATGACCTCGCCTGTCGAAGGCTAGAGCGGAGGATTCTCTCATGGCGCAATTGGATCTCGGATTGAAGGGACGAACTGCACTCATCACGGGCGCGGGCGGCGGGCTCGGACGCTCGCACGCGCTGCTGTTCGCGAAGTACGGCGCGAACGTCGTCGTCAACGACCTCGGCGGTAAGGCCGACGGCAGCGGCGCCGGTCACTCTATGGCCGACACCGTCGTCGACGAGATCAAGAAAGCCGGCGGTAAGGCCGTCGCGAACTACGGCTCGGTGTCTACGAAGGAAGGCGCCGAAGCGATGATCAAGACCGCGATCGACTCCTTCGGCTCGATCGACATCATCGTCAACAACGCGGGCATTCTCCGCGACAAGAGCTTCAAGAACATGACCGACGACGACTGGGACTTGGTAAACGCCGTTCACGTGAAAGGCGCCTACTACGTCACCAAGGCCGCGTGGCCGCACATGCTCGAGAAGAAATGGGGCCGCGTCGTCATGACCGCTTCCGCGTCGGGCATCTACGGCAACTTCGGTCAGTCGAATTACTCGATGGCCAAGATGGGCCTCGTCGGCTTCGGCCAGACCCTCGCGCTCGAAGGCGAGAAGCACAACATTCGCACCAACATCATCGCGCCGGTCGCGGTGAGCCGCATGACCGAATCCCTCATGCCGGCCAACGTTCACGACCTCATCAAGCCGGAGTTCGTATCTCCCCTCGTCGTCTATCTCTGCTCCGAGCAGTGCGACGTGAATGGCGAGTACTACGAGGTCGGTGCGGGCTGCTTCGCGCGCCTCGAGACTCTCCGCGCCAAAGGCCTAGCGGTGAAGCCGGGCTCGAAAGACATCGGCGTCGAGCTGGTCGCCGAGAACTGGAAGAAAATCAACGACATGGCGGACGCACAGGTTCTCCGAGCGATCGGCGAGTCCACCATGGCGACTCTCAAGCACTGCATGTGAGGAAGCGACAATGCCTATCGATGTAAAGAAAGTGCTCGGCGCCGCGCTGGAAGACACGCGCGGCGAATGGAGCGAAAAAGACGTGGTCCTCTACGCGCTCGGCGTCGGTGTCGGCGTCGGCGTGTCGCCCGTAGACCCCGGCGTGCTTCAGTACACCTACGAGAACGGTCTCAAGGTGCTGCCGACCTTCGGCGTGGTGCCGGTGTTCGCGTGCTTGACGACGACGCTCGGGATTCCCGGCTTCGACGTCAATCCGATGATGATCCTCCACGGCGAGCAGTATCTCGAAGTGCTGTGCGACGATATCCCCACCCGCGCGAAGATCGTCAACAGCGCGAAAGTCTCGGGCATCTACGACAAAGGCAAAGGCGCGCTCATCACCGTCGACACGGTGACGAAGACCGAGAGCGGCAAGCCGCTTTTCAAAAACGTCTTCTCGATCTTCGCACGAGGTGAAGGCGGTTTCGGCGGCGAGTCGGGTCCTCCTCCGGGCAATGAAGCGCCGGTTCGCGCGCCCGACAAGTCGGTGGCTCACCCGACGATGAGCCACCAGGCCATCCTCTACCGGCTCTCCGGCGACTATAACCCCCTGCACATCGACCCTCAGTTCGCCGCGTTCGGTGGCTTCGATCGGCCCATCCTCCACGGTCTTTGCACCTTCGGAAGCATCGGGCGGGCGGTGATCGAGGCTTACTGTAGCAACGACCCGCGGAAGTTTCGCTCGATCAAGGTGCGCTTTGCCGCGCCGGTGATGCCCGGCGAGACCATCGTCACCGACATGTGGAAGGTATCCGACACCGAGATCGTCTGCAGCGCTCGCGTCAAAGAGCGGAGCATCGACGTGGTGAAGAACGCCAAGGTCACGATCACGGCGTGAGCAAGCCTCGCACGAAAAGCGGCGGAGCGCGCACGCGGCGCTCCGCTGCCGCTCCGCGCGCCGCGCGCAGCGTGACGACGAACGGCCGTGAGAAACGGCCGCGCGATCGCGACCGCACGATCAACACCATCCTCGACGCGGCAGAGCGATTGCTCGAGAAGAAAGGCCCGGACGGCTTCGGCCTAGCCGAGCTCGGCCGGGAGGCCGACGTCTCCTTCGGGCTCATCCACCACTACTTCGGCGGCAAGGAAGGCCTGCTCCGCGCGGTGCTGAGACGGACCCTTCGCCACATGGGTAGCGAGATTCGCCGCATGCAAGAAGACGGCACGTTCTGGCAACGGGAAGCACCGGCGGTGACCGTCGTGTTCGAGACCTTCACGAACCGGCCGGGATTCGCTCGGCTGCTCGCGTGGGGCCTGCTCACCGGCCTCATCGTTCGCAACGATCTGACTGACGAGTTTCGCGCCGACGCTGCAGCGGTCGGCGAAATGGTCGAGGCATTCCGACGCGAGTCGCCGGATGCGACCGGCGACGCCGCCGCGATCATCACGACGCTGCTCATCAGCGCCGTGCTCGGATTCAATCTGCTCCGGCCGCTCCTGACGTCGGCTTTCAAGTGGGGCGACGAAGAAGACCGCCTCGTCCGCGATCAGCTCGTGCGCGCGATGGTGGGCCTTGCCGGCGCCGTGCAGCCGCCGCCGACGGCACCCAAGCGTTGACCAGACCGTCGCGCGCGGTGCCGCGAGCACCAGCGCGTTGCTCACGGAACAGCGTGCGCTGCTTTTCGCTCATTTCCTGCCCGGTTTCGCTTGACAGATGCCAGAATTTGGCAGTATTGTCCCAAAAACATGAATTGGTAGAAAAATGCCAAATCTTGTTCGTACCGCGACAACTGGAGGAAAACCGATGGAAACGTTCGCAACAGAGAGCAAAACGCGTGGGCTGAATGCCCTCGTCCTACTGGCCCTGGCTCTGGTGCTGACCCTCGCGACAAGCGGCGGCGTCGGCGCCGTAAAAGACCTTTGTCCGATTGACGCCGAAGACTTCGAGGCCGATCCCAGTGCGACCACCAGCTTCCTGCCTAAGTGGTGCTCGTGGCGCACCCGGGGCAACAACCCGTTCTTCAAGCTCCAGCCGGGATACCAGATCGTCCTCGAAGACGATGAGGAAAAGGTGATCATCACGGTCGAGGACGACACCAAGTGGGTCAACGGGGTGCTCACGCGCGTCGTCACCGAGGACGAGTTCGAGAAGGACGGCGACGAGTGGGTCCGCGTCGAGATCTCGCGCAACTACTTTGCTCGCTGCCTGGAAACGAACACCATCTTCTACTTCGGTGAAGACGTGGAGAACTACGAGGACGGCGTCTTTGTCGACAGCGAGGGTGCGTGGCTAGCCGGTCGCAACGGGGCCAAGCCCGGCATCATCATGCCTGGAACGCCGCTGGTGGGCGGCAAGTACTACGAGGAGATCGCGCCGGAAGATTCCGCTCTGGACAAGGGGGAGATCGTCTCGGTCGAGCAGCGCTGCACGGTGGACGGCCAGACCTTCAACCGCCCCTGCGTAACGACGGTGGGCGCCAACGATTGCAACGATGACGAAGACGAGAAGGTCTACGTCGCCGGCATCGGGATCGTGTTCGACGATGGGCTCGTTCTGACCGACTACGGCTTCGTCGACTGAGCCCTCCCACGGTCCAACCAGCTATCGCCGCCCCTGCATCGGTGGTAGCTCACGCTCGAGCGGCCACGTGTTTCCCGGTGTGGCCGCTCGGGCGATTGGCACGATGTCATCGAGATAGTCGAGATGAACGCTCGTCTGATCGCATACAACCTCGGGCGTCGGTGGAAGCGGTTTCGGCGCGCCGTCGGCAGACGTCCGGACCATCGCGGGCAACTGCTTGAACGGCTGCCGAAGCACACGATCGGTGCTGAGATCGGCGTATGGCAAGGAGAGTTCACCGCGCGCGTTCTTGCCATCGCGAAGCCGCGCGAGCTCCACCTGATCGATCCGTGGCTCTATCAGCCCGAGTTCCCGGATCACGGATACGGTGGCGTCGTCGCCACTCGACAAGCCGACATGGATGCGATGCATGCGCGCGTCTTGAATACGGTCGGTGCGGTGCCGGGTGTCACGATCCACAGGGCATTGTCCTCGGTGGCGTTCGAGAGCTTCGCCGAGGCGTATTTCGATTGGGTCTACATCGATGGCAACCACGAATACGAATACGTGCGGGCGGATCTCGAGTGCGCCTACCGGAAAGTGAGGCCCGGCGGTCTCATCTCCGGCGACGACTACAATTGGGGAAAAACGAAAGACTTTCCCGTGCGGCGAGCGCTCCGAGAATTTGCCGAGTCGCACGGCTTGCTCGAGCGCATCGAGATCATCGGCTCGCAGTTCATTCTGCAGACGCCGTGAGTCGCTCCATGCTAGCCGAGCCTCGGCGAGGATGGCGCGTCTTTCCCGAGACAACTCAAGCGGTGACGAGCCCGCCGTTCAGCGCGAGTACCTGCCCCGTCACCCACTCCGCTTCTTTCGACGCGAGATAGACCACGGCTGCGCCGACATCGTCGGCGCGACCGAGGCGCTGGGTCGGATAGCGTCGCGCGAGCTCGGCGACCATCGGCAGATTGTCCATCTCGCCGAGTGCGATGCAGTTGGCCGTCACGCCGGTAGGACCGAGCTCGCAAGCGATCTGGCGCGTGAAGCCGATCGCACCCGCTTTGCCGGCGGCGTAGAGCGAGACGCCCCAGGTAGAGCCGACCCGCCAGGCTTCCGACGAGATCGTGACGATGCGTCCGAAGCGGCGCTCGCACATGCCGTCCACCGTCGCTTTCACGCAATGAAGCACGCCGTAGAGATTCAGCCGGATGAATTTGTCCCAGTCTTTGGGGTCCATGTCGCGAAACTTGAGGGGCAAGAATCCGTCAGGAATGCCGGCGTTGTTGACCAAGATGTCGATCGGTCCGAGCGCCTTCTCCGCCGATGAGACGAGCACGCGTACGCCCGCGAGATCCGTCACGTCGGCTGCGATGCCGACGGCCTTGCCGCCGGCGCCTCGAATCTCCGCCGCCACGCTGTCTGCACGATCCGCGAGAAGGTCGTTGACGACAACCGCCGCGCCGGCTTCGGCGAGCGCGAGCGCGATGCCGCGGCCGATCGCGCGACCTCCGCCCGTAACGAGAGCGGTACGTCCCGCAGCGGAGAACGGAGTCGGAGAGGTCGCGGTCATTCGGAATCTCCTTCGGAGCCGCTAAGACTTCTGTTGTCACAGATGCTTGCGGGCTCGCCGAACATGCGGATCTTTTTCTCGAAGCGGGTAAAGTCGTGGAAGCGGGTGAGCTTTCTCCGATCACGCCACCTGCGATCGACGAGTCCAAGACGCAAGGCAAGCCACACCACCGGGTTCGGCGGATGCACGTAGAACGGAATGAAATTGAAGTCGAAAAGCTTCGGTACGAGCTCCCCCGAAGGCTCGCGCACGACCACGAAGTTGCCGGCGTGGAGATCGACGTCGTGGAGCCCGGCGGCGTGAGCGAGACGGACGATCTCGTGCACTCGAGCGAAGAGGGCTTCGTCCACGCGACCGCCGGCGTCACGGTGGTGCTGGTAGTAGAGCGGTCCGATCAAGCGCTCTTGCACGAAGGCCGACATTCCCGGCGTCGTGAGAAAAGCGAGCGGCTCGGCAATATAGCGCGCGAGGCCCGGCGCTCGATGAAACGCCCTGTTCCGCTCGTACTCGTAGCGCGCCAGCTCACCGCCGACGAGGCGATGGTGGCGCTCGATCGCGCCGGCTTTGTAGAGCTTCAGCGCGACCTCGCGGCCTTGCCATTTGGCGAGATAGACCGCGCAGCTCACGCCTTCACCGATCTTTCGAATGACGCGCGCGTCGCCGACGGCCGTCAGCTCGAGCCCGCCCTCGGCGGCGGTCTCGTAAAGTTGGCGTCGTCTATGCGGTGCCATTTTTCTCACCGAGAACGATCCACTTGTCGGAAAAGAAACGCGCGACGGGAAAGACGGCTACGGCCCGCAAGCCCGCCGCCGCAAGCTCAGCATCCATTTCGCGCCTCGATACCTGAGGTGCTCCGCGTCGAGACGGGATCCCGAGCACAGCACGCAAGCGCAAGATCAGATAGCGGTAGCTACGCTTGTGACGGAAATCGAGGATGAGCCAACGTCGCGACACCCGCGCCAGCTCTCTCAGGATAGCCACTCGCGTCGGCGGATCGATGTGATGGAGAAAGCGAATCGACATTACGCAGTCGATGCTCCCGTCGGCTAGCGGCAGACGCTCGGCGTCGGCGCGGAGAAACCCACGTAGCCCCACGCGGCCCCCCAAGCGCGAGCGCGCCTCGCTCATCATGGCCGTCGAGATGTCCGCCCCTACCACGTCAAAGCCGCCGTCCGCTAGATGACCGATGAATCGCCCGGTGCCGCAAGGCAGATCGAGCACCGAGCGAATGCCACTCGCCTGCGCCAGCGCTCGAGAGATCGCTCGCCACTTGCATACGTTGCGCCGAGCACGCTCGGCGCTGCCGAAGCGATGGAAGTCGTAGTCGCACGCGACCTCGCGGCTTTGATAGAAACGCTTCTTCTCTCGATAGTCGGCGTGAGGATCCGGACGGCTCACGTCCCCCTTGCCCGGCTTCCGCGCCGCTTTGGTCCGCACTCGCGTCTCTCCGCTCGCGCCGATCTCGTCAATCCACGAGACCCATCATCCTTGCGACGATGAGCTTCATGACCTCGTTGGAGCCGGCGTAGATCGGCATCGCACGAACGTCGACGTAGTCGCGCGCGATCGGATACTCGGCCATGTACCCGTAGCCGCCGTGGAGCTGAACGGCGTCGTAGGCCACACGGTTCGCCATGTCCGAGAGCCACCACTTGGCCATCGACACGCGACGCGTGATGTCGACTCCGGCCATGAATTCGTCGATCAAAGCGTCGAGGAAAGTCCGGCCTATCTCCACCTCGGTGGCACGCTCGACGATCTTGAAGGCGTTGTGCTGAAAGCTCGCGACCTTTTGGCCGAACACCTCGCGATCGCGCGAGTATGCAACGGCCTTCTCGAGCATCTGCTCGGCCGCAGCTTGCGCCGCGATCCCGATCATCAAGCGCTCGCGCTGGAGGTTTTGCATGAGATAGCGAAACCCCTGCCCTTCCGCACCGAGAAGCTGGCCCACCGGCACGCGACAGTCTTCGAAGAAGAGCTCGGCCGTGTCACCCGCGTGCTGGCCCATCTTCTCGAGCTTCCGCGCTTTGACGAAGCCCGGCGTGCCGTCCTCGACGACGATCAAGCTGATGCCCGAGTGCTTGGCCTTCGGATCCGTCTTCGCCACCACGATCACGAGATCGCAGCTGATGCCGTTGGTGATGAAGGTCTTCTGGCCGTTCAAGACGAAGTGATCGCCGTCGCGAACGGCCGTGGTTCGAACCGCTGCGAGATCGGAACCCGCGCCCGGCTCGGTCATGGCGATGGCCGTGACGATGTCGCCGCTCGCCGCGCCGGCGAGCCAGCGCGTGCGCAGATCACCCTCCGCCAAGTCGGCAAGATACGGTGTCGTGATGTCGGAATGCACTGCCACCGCGGTCTGGATGCCCATTGCGCCGGTACGCCCTAGCTCCTCGCAAATCACCACCGAGAAACCGAAAGGCGCGTCCGGCCCGCCGTCGCGCTCGGAGAGCCAAGGGCAAAGGAAGCCGTGGTGCCCCATGCCAAGCCAAAACTCCCGAGACGGCGCTCCGACTTTCTCCCAGGCCGGAATCTGCGGGGTCACCTCCGCGTCGACAAATGCGCGAAACGAGCGCCGGAATTCTTCGACCTCGGGCGTTAGATAGGCAGGCTTCGGCATCCTTCGTCGGTTCTAAGCCAGCGAAGGCCGCAAGACAACGAAGGGCGTACCAGTCGAGCTGCGCGGCCATTGATCCACGCACGGAGCCGCGATACTCGTCCACGGAGCGGTGGAGATGCACTCGTGAACTTCAACGACGAGCCCGTGTACGTCGGGCGGGACTATGGAGAGCGCGAGGTCTCGATCGACCGGGAGCTCGTCGACCACTACGTTCAGTCCGTCGAGGGCGACCGCGCCCTCTATCAAGAGCATGCGCCGGCGCTGCTGCTGCACTCGGAGTGCTACCGGGATCTAAACTGGTACCTCGCGAACATCTTCGGGAACCTTCACGCAAGGCAAGAGTGGGAGCTGTTCGCGCCGGCGAGCGTAGGCCGGCGCGTCAAGACACGCGGATTCATCCGCGATCGCTATCGAAAGCGCGGTCGCGACTACGTGGTCAAAGAGACCTGGATACTCGACGACACCGGTCGTCTGCTGAGCCGCGGGCTCACGCACCAAAGCTTTCTCGTCGCCCGCCCCGGAGGGGACGCCAACGTCGTCGACAAGAGCCGAGAGAAGAGCAAGAGCCGCGTGTTCGAGATCGGTGGCCGCGGCCGCGCGCTCGAGCCTTTCGCGCGCACGGTCCACGAAGGCATGTGCCGACTTTTCTCGGGCCCCGGTGACAACTACCACACCGATCGAACCGCGGCGCGCGCTCTCGGCTTTCCCGACATCGTCGTGCAAGGGATGCTGCCGACCTGCTTCGTCTCGGAGCTTTTGACCCGCGAGTTTCGCCAAGGCTGGCTGGCGGGCGGGAAGATGGACGTTCGGCTCGTGAACGTGCTTTGGGCGAACGAGCACGTCGCCGCGCGCGCCGAGATCGTGGAGGAAGTCCCCGAAGCCGGCCGCGTCCGTTGTCACCTGGACGTCTGGGTCGAAAAAGACGACGGCACGAAGGTCATCGTCGGAACCGCGAGCGCGATCCGCTAGGCGCGCCTATTTTCCGTTACGGCGGGCAGCTCGCGTTGGCGGAGTTGTCGTCGAAGAGGTCGCAGTCCGTCGGTGGAACGATGGCGTCCGCGTAGTTGACCGCGCGACAGAACCGACACGCTGCGCGATTCGAGAAGCAGCCGGCGATCGTTGCGTCGGAAGATGCCGCGCACTCGCCAGGGAACACGGCACCGAGGCCGGTCACCGCTTTTCCGAGGCACTTCTGCTGCACCGTATCCGCGAGCTTCGCCTCACGTTTTTGCAGCTTGAAGTCCGGGTCCGGCTCCGGCTCCAGGCAGACCGCTCGAAGATCCGTGTCGTTTCCGATGAGATTGAAGTTGTCGCGCTTGCAGAGACGGAACACTTTCCAGTGCTCGGTGTACACGCGCCCGACCGCCTTCGACACGACGTTCTGACACTTGCGCTTCAGCTTCTCCGGCCCGACGGCAACCGCGGGACCGTAAAGATCGTGAGTCAGCTCGTTTATGCCGGCTTCCGCGACTTCCGCGATACAGCCACCCTGAGAGCAGATCCCGCCGCCACAAGTACTCGAATCCGCGCAGATGTCGCCGTCGTTCGTACCGCCGCCGTAGCAGCAGCTGAAGGAGTTCACACCCCAAGCCGGCACGGGGTCGCAGTGAGCCGAGAAATCGTCGATGAGCTTGTCTTGTTTCTTGAGGGTCTTGAGCTCGCCCGGCGCGTCCACGCACAAGGTCGCGAGACCGGTCGAGGTTTTCACGCACTTGGCGTCGCTCTTCTGAGCGCGATCGCCTATCTTGCGCGCACCGTTGTTCATCTTGTCGCTGCACTTCTGCGAGTGATTGAAGACGTTCACCTGAATCGACTCGCCGTCGAATCCGCCGTCGAAGGGAACTCGCATCTCGTCGTTCGGGTCCAGCGTGAAGGTCCAGACCAACCAAGCGTCGTTGGTCGTCGCGACGGCGTCGACGCCGTGATCCTCGAACTGGAACGGCGTGATCGAGTTGATCGGGTTCGCGACCAAGATGCCGAGCGGGATGGTGCCGACGTTCGCGAGCGCCTCGACGAAGTGGCTCGGCACGTTGACGACGAAATCCACGTCGTCGCCCACCGCCGCGCGGTAGAAAAGATCCCAGCCAAGCGGCGGGCCGAGCGCGCCGGCCAGCGTGTTCGATCTCACGGTGACCGTGTAGGTCTCGGGGCCGGCCGAAATGTTTCGGAAGATGGCGTCCGAGAACGGCGGGGTGGGCGCGAGGGTGATCTTTCGGTTGACGCCCTCTGTGGTCTCCTTCGCGCGCCCGCTGGCGTCGAGGACACCGCCGAGAATGACGTTGAAGTCGACAATGCCGTCGAGGTCGGCATCCGAGAAGGTCTGGCTGCCGCCGCTCGTGTCGATGGTCACCTCGAGCGCCGCGTCGGCCGGGGTTGGCACGAGACCGGCCAGGCAAAGGGCCACTAGTATTCCGACAACAGCGTGCATCAGTCTCTCCTCCGCGAAGCGGCAGCCTTAGGCATAGCCGGTGCGGGTGACGCCGAGCAAGGGGAAACCAGCGAAACGACGCCCAATAGCCCGGGCACCCCCCCATCTGCGCTCCGTCGATGGTCGCACCGCATAGCTAACGCGACGGCTGAGGAACCGACTCCATGGCCGCCCCTAGATCGTCGAGCGCATCGAGACAACCTCTCATGGCGTCGCGTTTGCCGTGGACGGCCAGATCGAAGGACAGCACGTTGGTGTTGCGCCTCGACAGTTGGAGCACCTCCACGAGAATACGCCGATATTCGCTCCATTCATCGCCTGCGCGGGCGGAGAGCTCGGGGGGCACGGCCGCGTCTGCGGCGACGTCTGCGAGAATCCGATCCACGCGCTCCGTCAGCTCATCGATGCGTTGCTCGAGCGCCGTCATCTCGGCGTCATCGGCCGAGGGAATGTGGCGGATGAGCACCGTCTGCACGAGGAGGGCCGAGACGGCGGCCGCCGAGAGGTCGCGCAAAACTCCCGGATTCGACGATGCGCGCTCCATGTCGCCGATCGCCGTGACCGTCCGGTCGAGGGCAGCGGCGCCCTCGCCTCCTGCCGAACGCGTGGCCGCTAGATTCGTGTTGGCAACGGCGAGGTCCAGCAGCTTTGCATCGGTGACCTCGAGGATGGCCCATGCGGTGTCGAAGGCTCCGAGCGTCTCGACCTCTGACGCGCGGCCGTCGGAGACCACGAGGCTCTGAAGCTCACCGCGAACGCGATTCACCTCTGCGGCGGCGCGCTTGGATTCGGCCGCGAAGGCCGCCGACTCCGTGTCGGTAGTCGCAAGCACTGCGCTTTTCTCGGCTTCGACCGACTCGAGCAGGCGGTGGCGGAGATCCGCTACCAGGGCGATTTTTCTCGTCCCCGTCAGAAGCGCCGGCTCGGCGGCCGAAATCGTGGCCGCGAGCGAAACCAAAGCGAGCGCCAAAACGACCCTGGATGACGAACAACGCAAGTCGAGAATTGTACGAGCTGCCGTCAGTCAATGCACGGTGTCGCACCGCCGACCGCAAGCCCCGGACGCGGCTAAGCCGCTCCGGGGCATGGACGAGAGAAGGCGATTCAGCGCGCCGCAGCGCCTACCGTCACCACACGACGCTCGGTCGAGAGCTCACGGACGAGCAGGTAGCTCAGCGGCCCGATCGAGCCGAGCGTGAGCGTCAGCACCAAGAACGGCAGGACGGCGGCTCCGCGCTCGCGCGCATCGCGAACCATCCAGAGCATGACCAGCGACAGGGCGAGCACGAGATCGACGATGACCTGGATGCCCGCCGGGCTCGTCAGCTGGAACTGGAAGAGCCCGACGTATCCGACCTTGGCGAGCGCCCACACGGTGAGCGCGACGAAGTCGGCCAGGACGACGGCGAGAATGAGTGCGTTTCGGTTCATGGCGATCCTCCTCGAGAAAAAGACTTGGCCCCCTCATCGCAAGCTCTGTGCCACGCCGATTCCGCCGCTCGAGCCGCTACGAAGCCGCGCAGGATGTCGCCGCTCGGCAACGAGGTGTGGCGGCGGCGCCACACTCGACTTCGGCGATCGTTGCGAGAAGCGCGCGATCCGCGGCAGAATCGCGCGACGGTTCAGGTCTTGCTGGATACGGGTATGAGCCAAGTCATCTCACCATTGCTTTCGCGCTCACCCCCACCCTCGCCACCGCCCTATCGGTTTTGGGGCCTCGCCGGCGGCATCGCGCTCGCCCTCGTCGACACGCTCACGATTCGAGCTCTCGGTATCGATTTCCAAGTGAACGGACGCGACGCCGCTTTGCTGGTCGTTGCGTTCTTCGGATCCTCTTTCGCCATTCTCGGTTACCTTCTCGGCGCGGTCCTAGAGGGCCGTGCGCGCGACCGGGAGCAGGCGGCACGAATCCGCGCTCAGGATGAAGTCCTCGCCGCGACTCGCAGTCGGCTCGCTCAAAGCGAGAAACTGGCGGCGCTCGGGCAGCTCGCGACGGCCATCGCACACGAGGTCAGAAACCCGCTCGCGGTCATGCGCTCTGCCGCGCAAGGCGTTCTCGAAGACGAGCGTTCTCCGAGCGCAGAGACAACGCGAGGCTGCGAGTTCATCATCGCCGAGATCGACCGCCTCCACAGTGTCGTCACCTCGCTGCTCGCCTTCGCGCGCCCGTTGCCGCTAAAGCGCCGTGCCGTTCGGATAGCAGAGCTTTTCGATCGTACCGAGCAGCTCGCGCGCGAAGAGCTCGCAAACGCCAACGTCCGCCTCGCCCGCCGTGTCGGGGATGCCGTTCCCGAGATCCACGGCGATCCCGATCTGCTTTGCCAAGTGTTGCTCGGCCTCGTTGCCAACGCTGCGGAAGCCATGACGAGCGGGGGCGAGGTCTTACTCGAAGCCCTGCCCTTCAGCGGCGGCGTCGAGCTCGCCGTCACGGACTCGGGGCCCGGCGTACCGGCCGAGCTCAAGGCGCGAATCTTCGAGCCTTTCTTCACCACCCGCCCCAAAGGCACCGGCCTCGGGCTCGCCGTGGTCCATCAGATCGTCTCCGCCCACGCGGGCTCGGTGTCGGTGGACGACCGGCCCGGCGGCGGCGCGCGCTTCGTCGTTCGACTCCCCGAGCGCGGCGACTACTCGGAGGCCGCTTGAAGCCACGCGTTCTCGTAGTCGACGACGAAGAACGGATGGCGACCGTCGTCGCCGCCGCGCTGACCCGCGCCGAGTACGATTGCGAGACGGCGGAGAGCGGCGAAGCGGCGCTCTCCGCGCTCGACGCACGCGGCGCCGACGTCGTCGTCACCGACTGGAAGATGCCCGGCATGGACGGTCTCGAGCTGCTCCGGCGCATCCACGAGCGACGCCCCGGTCTGCCCGTGGTTCTCCTCACCGCTTACGGCACCGTGTCGTCGGCCGTCGCCGCCATACGCGAGGGCGCTTTCGACTACGTCGTCAAGCCTTTCGACAACGACGAGCTGCGTGCCTGCGTGGGCCGAGCCGTGGCGCTGAAGCGCCTCGAGCGCGAGAACCGCTGGCTCCGTCAAGAAGTCTCGAGCCGCTACGCGCCGGAGTCCGTCATCGCCGAGAGCCCGCGCGGCCGCGAGACCCTCGAGATGGTACGACGCGTGGCGCCGAGCAAGGCGACGGTGCTCATTCAGGGTGAGAGCGGCACGGGGAAAGAGCTCGTCGCGCGGTTGCTGCACTTCTGGAGCGAGCGCGTCGGGCGGCCTTTCGTTGCGGTGAACTGCAAGGCGTTTGCGGAAGGCGTGCTCGAAAGCGAGCTCTTCGGCCACGAGCGCGGCGCGTTCACCGGTGCGACGAGCGCCCGCACCGGGTGCTTCGAGCAAGCCGACGCGGGCACGCTGTTTCTAGACGAGATCGGCGAGATCTCGCCCGCGTTTCAGGCGAAGCTGCTCCGGGTTCTCCAAGAGAGCGAAGTCGTCCGGGTCGGCGGCGGCAAAGCACATCGAATCGACGTGCGTGTGGTCGCTGCGACGAATCGCGTGCTTCGCGACGAGGTGGTTGCAGGACGCTTCCGCGAAGATCTCTACTTTCGCCTGAACGTGATCCCCCTCGCATTGCCGCCGCTCCGCGAGCGTCGCGAAGACATTCTGCCGCTCGCGCGACACTTTCTCTCTCGTCACGCGACCGAGACCGGCAAAAGCCTCGACCTCTCGGTCGCCGCTACCGAGGCGATGCTCGCCCACCCCTGGCCCGGCAACGTGCGCGAGCTCGAGAACGCCGTCGAGCGCGGCGTCGTGTTGGCACGCAACGTATCGATCGAGCCCGAGGACCTGCTGCTCGCCGAGTCCACCGTCACCGCGACTCACGCCGCCGACGGATCTCTGCAAGCGTCCATGGACTCGGCCGCCGCGGCGCGGATCCGCTCCGCGCTCGAGACGGCGGGCGGCAATCGCGCCGAAGCCGCGCGCGCGCTCGGCATCGATCGAACGACGCTCTATCGATTGATGAAGCGGCTCGGGGCCTGACGGCTACTCACACATGGCGGTGAGAGACTGCATGCGCTTCACGCACTCGGCGCGATGTTCCTCGGGCACTTGCGCGCACATGGCTGCGCCGCCGTCTTCGCCCATTTGCGTGCGCATCTTCCGGCAAGCCTCGCTGTCACGGTCCATTTGGATGAGCGAGTCGCCCTTGCAGGGGCCTTGGTAGGTGTAGCGGCCCTTCATCGTCTTGGGTTCACCTTCCGGGGGCGTGCGCTTGCTGTCGAAGACGTAGGATTTTGGTCCTTCGCGCGTGATGATGACGGTGGTCTTGTCTCCGTCCTTGCAGGTGACATCGATCTCGCCCGCGCTTTCGCTGTCGCGAACGATCGCCTGCTTGCAGTCAGGATCTGCGTCGCCCTCGGTTGCCCCTTCGCCGTTCGGCCCCGCGCTAATCTCCTGCGCAACGTCCATGCAGATGGATGCCTTGCCCATCTTGGCGCTGCTTTCCTTGATCCTCGGATCGCTGCTCTCGAGAACTTCCATGCGCCAGAGCCCCTTCTCGAGGGGCGCGTCGCGGAAGATCTCGAGCTTCCTCATCGCGTCCTCCGCCCCGCTCGGCCGCACCGGCGCAACGACGACCAGAACGGCCACGATCGCAAGAATCTGTCTAAGGTGCATGCAAGCTTTCTCCCCGGATCGCGTCGCGAGATCTTGTGGATCTAGTTCCGCGGGAGCGGTACAAGAATCGCGCTCGCGAGTAAAGGAACGGAGAAGAACACCATGGGACTACGAATTGGGGACGAAACGCCTGATTTCACGGCGGATACGACCGAAGGGCGCATCCACTTTCACGACTGGATCGGCAACGGCTGGGCCATGCTCTTTTCGCATCCCAAAGACTTCACGCCGGTCTGCACGACCGAGCTCGGCTACCTGGCCAAGATAAAGCCGGAGTTCGAGAAGCGAGGCTGCAAAGTGCTCGGCTTGAGCATCGACTCGGTGGACGACCACAAGCGCTGGGCGAAAGACATCGAGGACACGCAAGGAAAAGCGCTGAATTTCCCGTTGATCGGTGACACCGACCTCGCGGTCGCGAAGCTCTACGACATGATCCACCCGAACGCGAGTGGCGAAGCGAAAGCGCGTACCGCCGCCGACAATGCGACGATCCGCTCGGTGTTCCTCGTCGGGCCGGACAAGAAGATCAAGCTCATGATCACGTATCCGATGAGCACGGGCCGCGACTTCAACGAGGTGCTTCGAGTGCTCGAGTCCTGTCAGCTGACGGCAAAGCACAAAGTAGCGACGCCCGTGAACTGGAAGCCCGGTGAAAAAGTGATCATCGTGCCCTCGCTCTCGGACGCCGAGGCGAAGGAGAAGTTTCCGGGCGGCTGGGACGCGCCGAAGCCGTATCTCCGCCTCGTGCCGCAGCCGAAGTAGCGCCGCCGCGCCCCACGGCGACGACCAAAAGGCCATGAAACGCATAGCCCGAATGTGGCCTCTCGTCGTCGTGTTGCTGGCGGGCGCCTGTCTCATCAACTCTCAGCAGAACGTCGCGCCCGCCGTCGTGCCGCTGCCGCCGGTCGCGCTCGCGACCGGCGGCGAATGGACTCGAGACGTGAAGCCCGTGCTCGATCGCCGCTGCGTCGTCTGTCACGCGTGTGCGGACGCTCCCTGCCAGCTCCAGCTCTCTTCGTTCGAAGGCGCAGACCGTGGCGCCAGCAAGCATCCCGTCTACCACGGCGACCGCTTCGAGCCGATGAAGCCGACGCGCCTCTTCGTCGACGAGAAGACCACGGCCGACTGGCGGAACCGCGATTTCTTCTCCGTCCTGAGCGCGGAGGGCGACAGCGCCGCCAAGGCCTCGCTGATGCAGCGCATGCTCGAGCTCGCTCGGGCTCACCCGCTGCCTCCGAACGAGCAGCTCCCGACCGGCGTCGAGATCGACATCAACCGCACGCTCTACTGTCCGCACGATTCGGAGTTCGACGTTTACGCAACGTCGCACCCGAACGGCGGCATGCCCTTTGCGGTAGCCCCGATCGCCAACCGTGAGTACCAGACTCTGCTCTCGTGGCTCGCCGAGGGCGCGCCGGCTCCGCGCTCTTCCGGCGCTTTGCCGGAAGCGGCCACGTCGGCGGTCCGAAAGTGGGAGACCTTCCTCAACGGCGACTCCGCGAAAGAGCGAGTCACCTCGCGCTATCTCTACGAGCACTTGTTCCTCGCCCATCTCCACTTCCCCGGGGTCGCGCCCGGCCCCTACTTCCGCCTCGTCCGATCACGCACGCCGAGCGGAAAGCCGATCGACGAGATCGCTACCGTTCGCCCCTACGACTCACCCGGCAAAGCGGCATTTTTCTACCGACTCGCGCCCGTTCACTCGACCATCGTCAACAAGACTCACATGGTCTACGCGCTCGGCGATGCGCGGATGGCTCGATATCGAGAGCTGTTCCTGAAGCCGGCGTGGCAATCGGAGGCGATCCCCTCGTACGACAAGAAAGACTCGGCGAATCCCTTCGACACCTTCGAGGGAATGCCGGCACGCGCTCGCTACCAGTTCCTTCTCGACGACGCGCACTACTTCATCATGACCTTCATCAAGGGCCCGGTCTGCCGCGGGCAGATCGCGCTCAACGTGATCGAAGATCACTTCTTCGTGGCTTTCGTCGATCCGGACTCCGACGCCTCCGTCATCGAGTCGAGCTACCTCGACGAGTCGAAAGAGTGGCTGCGCCTGCCGGCGGAGAACCGGAGCAAGTTGACGCTCGGCGGGCTCTGGCTCAAGTACTTCGTGGACTGGCGACGCTACGTGCACTTCCGTGCCGATACGTACCGCAAGCGCGATCCGCAAAAGCTCGGGCCTTCTCTCGACGATCTCTGGGACGGCGACGGCAAGAACGACAACGCTCTTCTCACCGTGTTCCGCCACTTCGACAGCGCGACCGTCGTGAAAGGCTACGCGGGCGAGATTCCGAAAACAGCCTGGGTCGTGGACTATCCCATTCTCGAGCGCATTTACTACGACCTCGTCGCCGGCTTCGACGTGTTCGGCAACGTCACGCACCAGCTCTCGACTCGCCTCTACATGGACTATCTCCGAATGGAGTCCGAGGACTTGTTTCTGAGCTTCCTCCCCGCAGACACGCGAGAGCCAATTCGCGACTCCTGGTACGTTGGTGCCGCTGCGCAAACGAAGGAATTCCTCCAGAACCGGCTCACGAACTTGGACATCGGCACCCGTGTGAGCTTCGCGACCGACGATCCGAAGCGCGAGCTGATCGAGAAGATCTTGGCGAAGGTGAGCCCCACTGTGCGTGGCGCGCCGGATCTCTTGAACCGCTGCACAAAGCCCCCCTGCAAGCGTGCCGGCGCCGACACGAACGAGCGACGCGCTGAGGACGAGCTGCGGAAGCTCGCCTCCGTCAAACGGCCCTTCGTCCGCTTCGCCCCCGACGTCGCCTTTTTGCGCGTGAGACTCGACAAGAACGGCACGCGCGACCTCGCCTACACGCTCGTCCACAACGAGGCACACACCAACGTCGCGTTCATGTTCGACGAGGACGGCCGGCGAAACCCCGACGACGACACGCTCACGGTGGTCCGAGGCTTTCTCGGCAGTTACCCGAACTTCTTCTTCGACGTGAAGCTCGGCGACCTCGACGACTTCGTCGCCCGTCTTGCTGCCGTGGACGACGAGGCCGACTTCACCGCTCTGGCCGTCGCCTACGGCGTCCGCCGTAGCAGTCCGAAGTTCTGGACGACATCCGATTGGGTGAACGAAGGCTACGCGCGTACAGACCCCGGAGAGGCCGGTCTCTTCGACCTCAATCGTTACGGTAACTACTGAAGTGAGAATGGGTGTCGCAAAAAGAGTCGGCGCGACCATTGGCGCATTCACGGCATTGCTGGTCGCCACGACGGCGAACGGCGACGGCGACTGCGTGAAAGGCTATCGCGACATCACCGAGGCCGAACGCGGCACGATGAACGCCGTCCTCGAAACGGCGAAGAAGGCAATCCCCGCGCCGCCCGCAGGCTGGGTGCTCCGCGGCGACGACAGCGTGTCCCTCGCGACCACCATCTGCATCGACCAGGAAGCGGGGCCCTGGACCTACGAGCTCATGCGCTACTATCAGCGCGTGGACGACCAGGAGGCGCGAAACAAAATCCTCGAGAAGGCGGCGACCGACCTGGCGGCACAAATGGCTGCGAAGCAGCCGCGCCTCGACGCGCTGATGGCGAAGATACAAGCGCAGAGCCAAGAGGCTGCGGCCGCGGCTCAGAGCGGCGACTACACCCGCATCGAGTCGATCAACAAAGAGATGCAGAAGACGAGCGAGGAGTACCAGAAAGTCGTCGAAGAGGGCGGCACGACCGCGAAGATGAACGCCGCCGCAGCGGAAGCGAGCCGCGACCAAGAGATGAGCGTCGTCGTCAGAGTGAACAGCGGATTCGAGTTCCCCTCCCCTGAAGCTCAGCGCCTTCCTCCACCTTCCGGCGCCCAATCGGCGTATCGCTGGAGTGAGAAGCGTGGAAGCGTGCAAGAGGCCCACGCCCTCGTTCTGCTCGGCCAGTGGCAGCCGAGCAGCGAAGGGGGGCTTCAAGCCAAGCTGTCGCCGAATGCAGCCGCTCCCGCAGCTCAGGCGATCTCAGTCCGCGTCGTCACGGACGAAAGTCGCCTCTCCCCGACTCTCGATGCCACCGACTTCAATGCCCTCGCGAGCACGCTCGTGAAGTAACGGCGTCACGCAAGCGACGGAGCGCCATGCGCACCAGCTCTCTCTAGCCCTGTGGAGTTCTGAGAAGCACTTCCTGCGCCACCGATGCGACCAACTGACCTTTGCGGTCGAAGATCGATCCGCGCGCTAGTCCACGTGCGCCGCCGGCCGACTGCGGATTCCGACGATTTCGAACAGCGATTCCGAGCGAAGGCGATCACGTGTTCCGACGAAGCCGATCAGGGAGTCGGAGCGCAGCGACGCTGTCGGGCCTCACTTGTCTGACGGATCCTCCTT
>Ga0247727_10001173_pt1 | contig 63933 bp, 29 predicted proteins | sample WisWelCaveWW1625_FD_202498 | JGI IMG/M metagenome (GOLD analysis project Ga0247727, IMG submission 202498) | Biofilm microbial communities from Wishing Well Cave, Virginia, United States - WW16-25 | ecosystem: Environmental > Aquatic > Deep subsurface > Groundwater > Cave microbial mat | place... | reverse complement strand
CGTGATGTCCGAGAAATATGAATCGGAAAAAAACAAGAGTCTGAATTTTCAACGGCTGCTGGCGCAGGAAGAAAAGCGGACCGGCGATCTGGATGCCGAGCTGAAGCGAACGAAGGCCCAGGCGAGTGAGATGGAGGGGCGTAACCGCGAGATGACGGCGCAGATCCAGGCGGTCCGCGAGCAATTGGCCAGCATTCAGGAGGAAGCGTCGGCGGCCCGCGAGACCGAGGGAATGCGGTCGCAGATAAAGGGTGCGTCCAAATCGAAGAAGGCCAGGAAGAAAGACAAGGCCGACGCGGTGGCAGCGGCCCCGGCGCCCGCATCGGCGGAACCGGCCCAGGCTCCAGCCCCTGTTCCTGCTCCAGCTCAGGCCGGTGGTTCTCCGACTGTGCACGTCGTGCAGGCAGGCGAAACCATTTTCAGAATCGCGCGGCAGAACGGCGTGTCGGTCCAGCAGATTCGGCAGTGGAACAATCTCAAAAATGACGTGATCGAAGTGGGCCAGCAGTTGGTGATCGCGCCACCGCAGCCATAGCGTATGTGGACCCGTGATGCAACTGTCCGGTTATTCCCTCAGCTTTGACGAATTCCGCACCCTTGCCTCGCAGGGGAACCTGATTCCTCTATACAAAGAGATTCTCGCCGACATCGAAACCCCCGTTTCCGCATTTACGAAAATCGACCACGGTCCGTCCGCCTATCTGCTGGAGAGCGTCGAAGGCGGAGAACACTGGGCCCGGTATTCATTCCTCGGCAGCGGCTCGCCGGTCGTCATCCGCGAGGATCGCGGCGATGTCGTCGTTGCGAAAGGCTCGACAGTCCGGCGCCTGCCGAGGGGAGGCAATCCGCTGGATCGCATCAAGGAGGTCCTGGCGGCCTACCGGCCGGTCACGGTGCCGGGGCTGCCGAGGTTCGTCGGCGGCGCCGTCGGCTATCTCGGTTATGACGTGGTGCGGTCGTTCGAGGACATTCCGCCGCGCCGCAAGGATGCGCCCGGCCTGCCGGAGTTCGCGTTCCTGCTCACGGATACGCTGCTGATCTTCGACAACGTGGCTCAGACCATCAAGGTCGTGGCCAACGCGCATGTGCCGTCCGGTAAGGACGGCGATCTACGTCGGGCCTATGCCGATGCGATCAAGCGGATCGAGGGCATGATCGCCCGCCTTCGCCGGCCGCTGCGCCGCGCGAAGCCGAAGCGGCGGCGCAAGCCGCTGGCGTTCACCTCGAACATGAGCCGGGCCGATTTCGAGAAAATGGTGACGCGGAGCAAGGAATACATCAAGGCCGGTGATATTTTCCAGGTGGTCCTCTCGCAGCGATGGGAGGCCAATATCCATACGACGCCGCTGCAGATCTATCGCGCGTTGCGGCTCGTCAATCCGTCGCCCTACATGTATTACCTGCGGGTGGGCGGCGTGGAATTGGTGGGTTCCTCGCCGGAAATTCTCGTGCGGTGCGAGGACGGCGTCGTATCCGTCCGTCCGATCGCCGGGACCAGAAAGCGCGGCGAGACGCACGAGCAGGACCTGGCGCTGGAAAAGGAACTGCTCGCGGACGCCAAGGAGCGGGCCGAGCACGTCATGCTGGTGGACCTGGGCCGGAACGACGTCGGGCGGGTGGCGCGCAAGGGGACGGTTCGGGCGGAGGCGCTCATGCGCGTGGAACGGTACTCGCACGTGATGCACATCGTCTCCGACGTCGTCGGCGACCTGGACCCGTCGCAGAACGTGTATGATGTCATGCAAGCCTGTTTCCCGGCCGGGACCGTGTCCGGCGCGCCGAAGATCCGGGCGATGCAGATCATCGAGGAATTGGAGCCGACCAAGCGCGGGCCCTATGCCGGCGCCGTGGGGTATTTCAGCTTCTCCGGCAACATGGACACCTGCATCAACATCCGGACGATCGTCATCAAAGGACACCAGGCCTATATCCAGGCCGGCGCCGGGATCGTGGCCGATTCGGTGCCGGAGCGTGAATATGAAGAAACCTGCAACAAGGCTCGTGCGATGATGAAAGCGATTGAGTTGGCGGAACAGGGGTTGGAATAGAGGAGCGTAAGGCGTAAGGGGCGAGGCGTGAGGGGGATTGTTAAAAACGTTTCACGCTTCACGTTTCACGCTTCACGAGCATTCTGATGCTGTTGATGATCGACAACTACGATTCCTTCACCTACAACCTCGTCCAGCATCTTGGCGAGCTGGGGGAGGACGTCCGCGTCTACCGCAACGACAAAATCACCGTCAAGGAGATCGAGCAGCTCCGCCCGAAACGGATCGTGATTTCTCCGGGACCCTGCACGCCCAAAGAGGCGGGGATTTCCGTGGAAACGATCAAGCAATTAGCCGGGAAGATTCCCATCCTGGGCGTCTGCCTGGGCCATCAATCGCTGGCGGTGGCGTTTGGGGGCGACGTGATCAGGGCCGACCGGTTGATGCACGGCAAGACGTCCATGATCCACCACGACGGCAAGACGATCTTCCGCGATCTGCCGAATCCCTTCGAGGCGACGCGCTACCATTCATTGATCGTCAAACGGGAAACCCTGCCGGCCTGTTTCGAGATCTCGGCTGAAACGGCGGAGGGGGAAATCATGGGCCTGCGCCACAAGAAGCTGGGTGTCGAAGGGGTGCAGTTCCATCCGGAATCCATTTTGACGGCTGCCGGGAAAGATCTGCTCAGGAATTTCTTGAAACTTTAGCGGGAGTTCATAGCTGGCAGCGAATAGCAGGACGGAACGGAGTGAGAAATTCATCTGGCTAGTCGCTACCCACTGTTCGCTATTAGCTGGTCATTATGATTAAAGACGTCATTGCCAAGCTGGCCGATCGAACCAATCTCTCGGAAAAAGAAGCCGAGGAAACCATGCTTGCCATCATGGAGGGGCAGGCCACGCCGGCGCAAATCGCCGCGTATCTCATGGGGCTGCGGATCAAGGGAGAGACGGTCGAGGAAATCGCCGGTTCGGCACGGGCCATGCGCGCGAAGGCAATCCGCATTCGCGCGGCCGATCCGCTGGTGGTGGATACCTGCGGTACGGGAGGCGATCGGGCTCAGACCTTCAATATCTCCACCACGGCGGCGTTTGTCGTGGCCGGGGGCGGGTTGACGGTCGCCAAGCATGGCAACCGCTCGGTGTCGTCAAAATCCGGCAGCGCCGACGTACTGGCGGCCCTGGGGGTTAAGATCGATCTGCCGACGGAGCGCGTCGAGGATTGCGTGAACGAGATCGGGATCGGGTTCCTCTTTGCGCCGCTCTTTCACGGGGCGATGAAGCACTGTGCCGCGCCGAGGCAGGAAATGGGCGTCCGGACCCTGCTCAATATTCTTGGCCCGCTGACGAATCCGGCCGGCGCCTCAATTCAAGTGCTCGGTGTCTATGACGGCAATCTCACGGAAGTCATGGCCAAGGTGTTGATCCATCTGGGCACGCAACATTGTTTCGTCGTGCATGGCATGGATGGATTGGATGAAATCACGCTGACCGACCGGACGAGGGTCTCGGAAGGGAAGGCAGGCGTTGTCTCAAGCTATTTCGTAGAGCCAGGCGATTTTGGATTGCAGCGGGTCAAGCTCAAGGATCTTGCCGGAGGGGCGGCGGAGGAGAACGCGCAAATCACGCGAGATGTTCTCAAAGGCCGGAAAGGCCCCAAGCGCGATGTCGTGTGCCTGAACGCCGCGCCGGCCTTTGTGGCGGGAAAAAAGGCCAGGACCCTGCAGGAGGGATTCGAATTGGCCAACAAGGCAATCGACAGCGGCGCGGCCATGGACAAACTCGAAAAGCTGATCGCGTTCACAAACAAGTAGGAGGCAAGTGGCAAGTGGCGAGCGGAAAGGAAAGCGATGAACCTCTCGCCGCTAGCCTCTGGCCTCTAGCCTGGTTGTTATGATTCTGGATCGAATTGTCGAACATAAGAAAGCCGAGATCCGGCACAAGCAGAGCCGCGGATATCTGGCCGAGCTGAAGACAAAAATCAGGGATCAGGCTCCGCCCCTGCCGTTTGCCATCACGTTGGAAGCGACACAGAAACCGGACAGTCCCGCGCTGATCGCCGAGGTCAAGAAAGCGTCGCCGAGCCTTGGCCTGCTGCGCAAAGAGTTCAAGGATAAGTTCGAACCGGTGAAGATTGCCGAGCAGTACAAGAAGCATGGGGCCTCCGCGGTTTCGGTTCTGACCGACAAGGATTTCTTCCAGGGCAGCCTCGACGATCTCAAGGCTGTCAAAGACAAGACCGGTCTGCCGGCGCTTCGCAAGGACTTCATGGTGGACGAGATCCAGTTCTACGAGGCGCGGGCCTACGGAGCCGACTGCGTATTGCTGATCGTTGCCGCGCTGGAGAAGCGGCAGTTGGTGGACTTCTTTGCGCTGGCAAACGAGTTGAAAATGGACGTGCTGATCGAGACGCACCATGAGAAGGAGCTGGACATCGTGCTCGAACGGCTGCCGGAGGCCCGGTTGATCGGGATCAACAACCGGGACTTGAAGACTTTTTCGACCGATCTCGGCGTCACGCTCCGCCTCGCCAAGCGAATTCCGTCTGGCAAGGTCATCGTCAGCGAGAGCGGCATTCACAAGCGGGACGATGTCAAGCGCCTCCTGGAAGCCGGCGTCCATGCGATGCTGGTCGGAGAGTCGTTGATCAAAGCTCAGGATACCGGGGCAAAGATGCGAGAGCTGTTTGGCCCTATCTAAATAGATACACCGCGGGTATGCATGGGGGCGCGGACGGGCAGGTGAATTCTGGATTGACAGATAAAGCCAACGGAATCGAATCCGTCCTTTCGGACTTGGCTGCTGGGCATCTTGATCAGGCCAAGCAGCGTTTGCACGGAGTATGGCCGTATGTCCAAGTAAATAGCTCGTCGAGGCGTTCATTGCCACGCTCGCTTCAAATTAGAGTCTTTATGCGAGATAAATTCTATTGTCGTTATTGCGGGACACGAACAGTTTTCCTTGGGGCACTTCAAATTTTAAGCATAGTCTATCCCCATGATTTTCCATGTCATCCAAACTGGAAAAGAAGCGCGACGCATCCAGCTTTCTTGGAGCTGGCAGCTTCTTGCGATCATGTACAGCCGATAGCAAGGGGAGGGAGTGATGAGGAAGCGAATCTTGTAACGACCTGTTCAAAATGTAACTACATAAAAGGGGATTGGCTTATTGATGAACTCCGATGGAAGATTATTGATACGCCCTTAGAACCATGGGATGGGTGCCTCAAGTTGTTTGCCAAGGTCGTGGATACTTGCAAGATTCAGGATCGCTCGCTTGTCGCGTGGCGTAAACTTTTGAAGGAGAGGGTGCGTGCAGCCTAAAGTCAAAATCTGCGGCATGACGAACGTCGAGGATGCGCTGGCGGCCGTGGAGGCCGGGGCGGATGCGATCGGCTTCGTGTTCCATCACGCGAGCCCGCGGCGCATCACGTCGGATGTGGTGAAGCGCATCGTCAAGCAGTTGCCGCCTTTCGTCCTGCCGGTCGGCGTGTTCGTCAACGAGGATATCAAGGTCGTGCGGGATCTGATGGACGACTGCGGCCTGGCCATCGCGCAACTGCACGGCGACGAGGCAGCGGCTTATTGCGATCTGCTGGGGCGGCCGGTGCTCAAGGCGATCCGGCTCAAGGATCGTGGCTCGTTGCTGTCGCTCGCGGAATATACAGGACGGTCGAGGGTGCGTGGAATCGTGCTCGATGCCTTTTCGGCCGTGTCCTACGGGGGCACAGGCCAGGTGACCGATTGGGACCTGGCGGCGGAGGCGGCCAAATCGGCGCCGGTCATTCTGGCCGGCGGGTTGACGCCTGAAAACGTGGCCGAGGCGATTCAAAAAGTAAGGCCCTATGGCGTGGATGTGAGCAGCGGGGTGGAAACGCGTCCGGGAAAAAAAGATCACGCAAAAATGCGCGCGTTCATCAATGCGGTGAAGCTTGTGTCAGGGTAGGGCGAAGGATATACTGCAACTCTTTGATAGCGTGATGTTTTATGGTGAACATTCCTGATCAGCGCGGTCGCTTCGGGCAGTACGGCGGGCGCTATGTGCCTGAAACGCTCATGCCGGCGCTGCTCGAATTGGAACAAGCCTATCTCAAAGCGAAGACGGACCGGCGCTTCCAGGTTGAGTTTGAATACTACCTGAAGCATTATGTCGGCCGTCCCACACCACTCTATCTTGCCGGCCGGCTCACCAAGAAACTTGGCGGCGCGAAGATTTATCTGAAACGCGAGGATCTCTGCCACACCGGCGCGCATAAGATCAACAATGCCATCGGCCAGGTCTTGCTCGCGAAGCGGATGGGGAAACCGCGCGTGATCGCCGAGACCGGCGCCGGCCAGCATGGCGTCGCGGTGGCGACCGTGGCCGCGATGTTCGGCCTTCAGTGCGAAATTTACATGGGCACGGAGGACATGCAGCGCCAGTCGTTGAACGTGTTCCGCATGCGCCTGCTCGGCGCGACGGTGACGGGCGTGGATGCAGGCAGCCGGACACTCAAGGATGCCATCAGCCAGGCGATGCGCGATTGGACGACCAACGTCCGCTCGACCCATTACATTCTTGGCTCCGTGCTGGGCGCGCATCCCTATCCGATGCTGATCCGGGACTTTCAGTCGGTGATCGGCCGCGAAGCCCGCAAGCAAATCATGACCGCGGAAAAGAAACTGCCGGACCATCTGGTCGCCTGCGTTGGCGGCGGGAGCAACTCCATAGGTCTCTTCCATGCATTTATCAAAGACCGCAAGGTCCGGATGACCGGCGTGGAAGCGGCAGGGCTGGGAATCCAGAGCGGGAAGCACGCGGCCCGGTTTGCCGGTGGCAGGCCGGGCGTTCTGCACGGCACGATGACGTATCTGCTTCAGGACGCCGATGGGCAGGTCAACCTCACGCATTCCGTATCCGCCGGCCTCGACTATGCGGCGGTCGGTCCCGAACACAGCTTTTATCACGACCTCAAGCGCATTCAATACACGTTCGCAACCGATGAAGAGGCCCTGTCGGCGTTCGATGTGCTGGCGCGGGAGGAAGGCATCGTGCCCGCGCTCGAGAGCGCGCATGCCATCGCCGAAGTCGTCAAGCTGGCGCCGAAGATGAAAAAGTCGCAGGTCCTCATCGCAAATCTCTCCGGCCGCGGCGACAAGGATGTGAATCAAATCGCAAGAATAAAGGGCGTGACGTTGTGAGCAGCCGGCTGGATCAGACGTTTGCACGACTCAAAGCGAAAGGCGAGAAGGCCTTGATCGCCTACATCATGGCGGGCGATCCGTCCTTACAAGATACGGAGCGACTCGTGCTGGAGCTGGAACGGGCGGGCGCGGATATTATCGAGCTGGGCGTGCCGTTTTCCGATCCGATCGCCGACGGGCCGGTGATTCAGAAGGCTGCCGAGCGCGCGCTGCGCAGCGGGACGTCGCTCAGGAAGATTCTGGCGACGGTGGCATCGTTGCGGACACGGACACAGATACCGCTCGTACTCATGGCCTATTACAACACGATCCATGCGTTCGGCGAAGCACGCTTCTGTCGGGAGGCCGCCAGGACCGGCGTGGATGGCCTCATCGTGCCGGATATGCCGCCTGAAGAGGCTGGCGTGCTCGATGCAGAGGCATCGAACATCGGGCTCAACATCATTTATCTGCTGGCGCCGACCAGTACGCCGGACCGGCGCGCCATGGTTGCGCGGAGGTCGCGCGGATTTATCTACTATGTGTCGCTGACCGGAATTACCGGCGCGAAGCTGACTGATTGGAACGGTGTCAGGCAGAACGTCGGGAAAATTCTCAAGGCCACGACCGTTCCGGTCGCCGTCGGGTTCGGCGTGGCGACGCCTGAGGATGCCGCGAAAGTGGGCGAAATTGCGGATGGCGTGATTGTCGGCAGCGCGATTGTCCGTCAGATCGGCGATCAGCAACACGACAGCCGGATGGCCGAGCACGTCGGACGGTTCGTGCAGTCGCTGAAAGCCGCCCTGCCTCGTCGCGCCGTCGCCTGATAGTCGGAACAAACATGGCTTCACCCAAACGCCCGAAAGCCTCTCGTTCCGCCCCTCGCGGCACGGCACCGTCGCGCAAGCCTGTGCCGCAGGCTCGCGGCGCAGCGTCCCCGGCTCCCGGGTTTTCGCCGGTTGATCTCCTGCTCACCCAGCAGCAACTTGCGGAAGCGATCAGCGTGGCCATTCAGAACGGACGGTCGATGGATGCCATGGTGTCCGGTTGTTTACGGGTATTTTTGGATCGGACCGGCGCTTCCCATGCCTCCGTCTACTTTGAGGATGAACAGACCAAGGATGTACGCGTGCTGGCCACCTGTGGCAATCGGTCAGGCGAGGAGGCGGCGCGCCTGTTCGAGCCGATGGTCTCGCGGGTCATGAGGGAGAACCGGGCGCTGGCGACGGCGGAGTGTCTGGCGGCGCCCTTGAAGCGCAAGCGATCGGTGGAAGGCGTGGTCGCCGTGTACGGTCTGCCGAAAGATCAGCCGCGGGTCGAGAAGATTGCCGGTCTGCTTGATTTTTACGCCTCGCGCCTCGCGGAAGCGCTGGACCATGTCCGGTTGATCGACAAGTACGCGCAGAAAATCAAACGCATCCGGCAGATGGAGGAGGTCAGCCAGGCGCTGAATTCCTCTGAAAACGAAATCGATATGCTGCGGAAGGCCATTACTGCAGCCGTCACCCTGGTGCATGCTGAAGCCGGCTCCTTGCTGCTGCGGGAGGAGCCGAGCGGAGAACTGTTTTTCAGAATGGCTGTCGGCGAGAAGGGCGAGCTGCTGAAGGAAGTCCGGCTGAAGTTGGGGCAGGGAGTGGCGGGGCTGGTGGCCCAGAGCGGGAAGCCGCTGCTGGTCAGCGATGCCCAGCATGACCCGCGTGTGGCCCACGATGTGGATTTGCGCACGGGGTTTATCACGAAGAACATGATTGCGGTGCCGATTCTGGTGCAGGGGGCGGTCATCGGCGTGCTGGAAGCGGTCAATAAGCGCGGCGGGAAACCGTTCAGCAAGTGGGACGTGGACGAGTTTGCCTGCCTGTCCCATCAGGTCGCGCTGGCGCTCGAAAAGACGCGGCTGTATCGCGAGCATCACGGCAAGATCGGACGGCTCCAGAAACTTCAAGAAATCAGCGGGGTGTTGAATTCCAGTTTGAATCCTGCGGACATCAGAAAGCGGGCCATCGAAGCGGCGACCGTGGTGATGAACGCCGACACCGGCTCTCTGCTGCTGATGGACGAGGCGGCGCAGGAACTGTATTTCGATGTCGCGCTCGGCGAAGGGGGCGAAGGCATCCGCCAGATCCGCCTGAAGGTCGGACAGGGCATCGCTGGAGCCGTGGCCAAGACGCAGCAGCCCGAGATCATCAACGATTGCTACAGCGATCCGCGCTTCAATCCCGCGGGAGACAAGAAGACCGGCTTCCGCACCCGCAACATGGTCTGCGTGCCGGTCAAGGCCAAAGACAGGCTGCTCGGCGTGTTGCAGGCGATCAACAAGAAAGACGGCGCGGCCTTTACCCAGGATGACCTTCAAGATTTCGTCAGCCTGGCAAACCAGGTCGGCATCGCCATCGACAACGCCAACCTCTACGAAGAAATCAACCGCCTCCTGGAAGGATTCATCAACGCCAGCGTGATGGCGATCGAGAGCCGGGATCCGACTACGAGCGGTCACAGCGGCCGCGTGGCGACCCTGTGCTGCGGCCTGGCCGAGATCCTGGACCGGCTCGACAGCGGTCCGTTCAAGGACGTGACCTTCAATTATGACCAGATGAAGGAAATGCGCTATGCCGCCGTGCTGCACGATTTCGGCAAGGTCGGCGTGCGCGAGCACGTGCTGATCAAGGCGGAGAAGCTGTTCCCGGGCGACCTGGCCCAGATGAAGGCCCGTTTCGATTTCATCAAGCGGACCTACGAAACGAAGGCCTTGCGGAAGAAAGTGGATATGCTCATGTCCGGCGATCGGGCGACCACGGCCGAGCTGGTCGCGCAGGTGGACGAAGAATTGGCAAAGCAAATTGCGGAGACAGATGGCATTCTCGAGTTTCTCCTGGCGTGCAACCGGCCGACGGTGCTGGCGCAGGGTGGGTTTGATCGGCTCAACGACATCGCCAGGATGACCTACGAGTCCTACGGCGGCCAGCAGCCGTTCCTGATGCCGCAGGAGGCGCACACGCTGTCCATTCCGAAGGGCAGTTTGACGCAGGAAGAGCGGCTGGAGATCGAAAGCCACGTGACCCATACCTACCGGTTTCTCTCGACGATTCCATGGACGAAGGCGCTCAAGAACATTCCCGAGATCGCCTATGGCCATCATGAGAAGCTGGACGGGACCGGCTACCCGAGGCAGGTTCCCGGCAACGTGATTCCGGTGCAGACGCGGATCATGACGGTCAGCGACATCTACGACGCGCTCACGGCGTCAGACCGGCCGTACAAGACGGCGGTGCCCACACCGAAAGCGCTGGCCATTCTGGAAGATGAGGTCAAGCACGGCAAGGTCGACAAGCAGTTGTTCGAAATCTTTGTGGAATCGAAGGTCTATCAGCGCGCCCACACGTCCTGAAGTTTTTCTCCTTTTCTTCCGATAGCAGCATTTGTTTGACAGATACCGATTGCCTGCTAAGCTTGCTGCAACGGACAGGGCTGTTCTTTTCAGGGAGGACCGAATGAAGCGATGGGGCAGGATGATCGGCCGGCCGGTGCTGGTATTGCTGCTGTGGAACGTAACCGGCGCAATCCCGGCTTATGCCGAAGAGAAGGCCGCTCCAAAGGGAGAGAATGCCTGGGTCGAACTCGAATTGCGCGGATGGGCTCCTTCGCTCAGGGGCACGGTTCAAAGCTCGGCAACGAGTCTGATCGGGTCCAATCTGAGCCTGGGCGATACGCTGGGGATGGACACCTCGAAGCAGTTCGTCTGGCCCAAGGCGACGCTCCACTTCGCCAGGAATCACCGGATCTGGGCCTCCTATCTCGACATGCAGTATGCCGGTGACAAGACGATCACACAGAACATCTCGTTCGGTGGGACTACCTTCACTGCGGCCCAGTCTGTGCACAGCGAGCTGGGTTTCAAGGACATTTCCGGAGGATATCAATACGACTTGCTGAAATTTTCAAAATTCGCCACGAATCTCAATCTGCAGGTCCACTATCTCGACATCACCGCGAAATTACGGTCGAATGTGGTGGGGACGATCTCGGAGAGTATCAAGGCGCCGATTCCGACGATCGGCGGAGGCATCCAGATTTGGCCCGTGGATTGGCTGAAGCTGCATGGGGATTTTAATATCTTCAAGCTCGGCGTGGCCGGATTTAAAGGCGAGATGATCGACAGCCAGGCCGCGCTGACCGTCTCGCCGTGGGAATGGCTGGGGGCCTCGGTCGGGTACCGCTATTACCGGATTATCGCGCGCGACACGAAATCCGACGACCGCGCCGACTGGCTGCAGCATGGCCCGTACGTGAGCATCATCGCGCGATTTTAATCTACCGGCCGACGATCTGGCCGTCTTCCATGCGAACGATGCGGTCTGTCTGGGCAGAAAGCTTATCGTTATGCGTGACGATGACGAAGGTCGTGCCGCGGGACTTATTCAACTTCCGCAATAATCCAAACAGCGCCTCGCCGGTGTGAGTGTCCAGATTCCCCGTCGGTTCATCGGCCAGCACCAGATCGGGGCGTTGCATCAGCGCCCGCGCGACCGCCACCCGCTGCTGCTCTCCGCCGGATAACTCTCCCGGTTTGTGGTGCAGCCGCTCGCTCAATCCCACGTCTGCCAGCAATTGCATGGCCTCCTTCTGCGCGTCGTCCGCCGGGCGGTTCTGGATCAGGGCCGGCAGGAATGTATTCTCGAGGGCGGTGAATTCAGGCAGCAGATGGTGGAATTGGAAGACGAAGCCGATCCGTTTGTTTCGAAACTCCGCCTGCGCATCCTCGGATAACGCAAACACATCCTGTCCATCGAACAGCACGCTGCCGCCGGTTGGGCGGTCCAGCGTGCCGAGCATGTGCAGCAGCGTGCTTTTGCCTGCGCCGGAGGCGCCGACAATGGCGATCATTTCCCCGCGGGCGATGTCCAGATTGATGCCCTTCAGGACATTCAGCGTATAGCCGTTCATCTGGAAGGATTTCTTGAGATCGAGGACCTTGATCATGTGTGCTACTCGTACCGAAGCGCTGCCGCCGGATCCAGCTTGGCCGCCTGCAGCGACGGGTAGACCGTCGCGGCGAAGCTGATAAGAATGGCGGAGCAGGACACCAGCAGGACGTCGAGCGCCTGGATGTGCACCGGAATGTGGGCGATGTAGTAGACCGTCTGGTCGAAGGTCCAGTACTTCTCGATCAGATAGAGGAACGCGTAGCCCAGCGGGATGCCGATCGCCGTGCCGGCAAAGCCGATGATCAATCCGTTCAGCATGAAAATGCGCATGATGGCGCGCCGCGTGGCGCCCATGGCCTTGAGAATCGCGATTTCACGCTGCTTTTCCGTGACGATCATCGTCAGGGTGCTGATGATGTTGAAGGAGGCGACGGTGATGATGAGCACCAGCAGCAAAAACATCATCGTCTTTTCGAGCTTCAGGGCCGAAAGCAGGTTGCGGTTGAGCTGCATCCAGTCGCGCGCCCAGTAGGGAAAACCGAGCGACTGCTCGATGGCGCGCGCGATGTCCGCGGCCTGGAAGATGTCGTCCACCTTCACCTCGATGCCCGTGGCGGCGGCGCCCATGTTGAAGAATTTCTGCGCCTCCGCGAGCGACAGGTAGGCGAGCGACGAATCGTATTCGTACATGCCGGATTGGAAAATGGCCACGACTCGGACGGTCCGGATCTTCGGCGTCATCATCACGGCGTTGAGCGAGCCGGCTGATCCGACCGGTGACACGATGTTCAAGGTGTCGCCCACCGTGACGCCCAGTCGCAGCGCCAGCTCCTTGCCGAGCACGATCCCAACCGGATTCGAGGGAGTGGGGATGTTCCCCGGTGCAGTCGGACGCGGTTCCTTGGATGTCGCGGCCGACGCCGGTTCCGATTCGAGGTCGTCCAGGCGCCCGGAGAAGATGTTTTTCCCCAGTTCGGTCACGCGGATTTCTCGCTTCGGATCGATGCCACGCACGACGACGCCCTGCACGGCGGAGCGGGACGTCAGCATGACCTGGCGATAGATAAACGGGGTGGCGGCCACGACGTGCGGGGTTTGTTCGACTTTGGAGGCCAGCGCGTCATAGTCCGCAATGCTGTCGTGGGTCCGGTCCTGGACGACGATATGCGAAGTGGTGCCGAGGATTTTCGCCTGCAAGTCCTCTTTAAATCCGGTCATGATGCCCAGGGTGCCGATCAGCGCGGCGACGCCGAGCGTGATGCCGGTGATGGAGACGACCGTGTTAAGCGAAATCGTCCGGTTGCGGCGCTTGGCGCGCAGGTATCGCAGGCCGATAAAGAGTTCGTAGGAGTTGGGCACGATCATTTCTCCGGTCGTAGTTGTGGGAAGAGAATAACGTCCCGAATAGACGCCTGATTGGTAAAAAGCATCACGAGCCGGTCGATGCCGATGCCTTCACCGGCGGTGGGCGGCATGCCGTACTCCAGCGCGCGAAGAAAATCCTCATCGAGATGATGCGCCTCGACGTCGCCCGCCTCGCGCCTGGCGACCTGCGCCTCGAAGCGTTGGCGCTGGTCCAGGGGGTCGTTCAACTCCGAGAAGGCATTGGCGATTTCTCGGCCTCCGATATACAGCTCGAAGCGATCGGTCAGGGACGGGTCTGAATCCTTGCGGCGGGCCAGAGGAGAAATTTCGATCGGATAATCGGTAATGAAAGTCGGTTGAACCAGTTTCGGCTCCACCGTTTCCTCGAATATTTCGTTGAGGATGTCCACCAGGGCCGCGTCTTTCTCCACCTCGACCCCCAGCTTCTTCGCAGCGGCCAGCGCCGCATTCTTGTCGGTCAGGACGGCCTTGTCCATCTGATTCACTTCGAGCAGGGCTTGACGCCAGGACCAGCGCCGCCACGGCGGGGCCAGGCTGATGGATTGACCCTGATACTCCAGGGTCGCAGTGCCGAGCACGTCCTTGGCCAGACGGCCGAACAGTTCTTCCGTGAGCGCGATCAGGTCCGTGTAGTCCGCGTAGGCGATGTAGAATTCCAGCATCGTGAATTCCGGATTGTGGATCGTCGAGATGCCTTCGTTGCGGAAGTTCCGGTTGATCTCGAAGACCCGCGGAAAGCCGCCGACGATCAGGCGCTTGAGATACAACTCCGGCGCGACGCGCAGGTAGAGGTCCGTCGCCAGCGCGTTGTGATGCGTGACGAAGGGGCGGGCGGTGGCGCCGCCGGGAATCGGCTGCATCATCGGCGTTTCGACCTCCAGGAAACCCTTGTCGATCAGGAAGGCGCGGATGCCGGCGATGATGCGGCTGCGTGTCGCGAAGATGCCGTGCACCGAGGGATTGGCGATGAGGTCCACGTAGCGCTGGCGGTAGCGGGTTTCGACGTCGGTCAGGCCGTGCCATTTCTCCGGCAGGGGCCGGAGGGCCTTGCTGAGGAAGGTCAGCTGTTTCACGTCGACCGTGAACTCGTCGGTCTTGGTGCGAAAGAGAAAGCCGCTGACGCCGATCCAGTCACCGAGGTCCAGTTCTTCGCAGACCTTGTAGGCCTGCTCGCTCAGGTTGTCCTTTTTAAGATAGACCTGCAGCCGGTCCGCGCCGTCCTGAAGCACGGCAAAGGCGGCCTTGCCGAACCGCCGCAGGCCGACGATTCGACCGGCCAGCGTGCAGGCGATCTGTTCCTGCTCGAGCGTGGCCTTGGGCTTGTCGCCGTGGCGGCGCGTGAGTTCGCCGGCGCGGTCCTTGAACTCGAAGCGGGCGCCGTAGGGGGCCACGCCCATCCCTTTGAGGGTCTCCAGCTTCTTGAGCCGTTGTTGTCGTTGATCGTTGTCTTCCATCAGAGTGTGTCTGTGCGTTCGGTTCCCAGGCGGTGCACTAGTCCTCTTCCTCAGGACTGACGACCGATGGCTGCACGCTTCCCTGGCCGGTCAGTTGTTTCTTCAAATACGCTTCAATGAACGGGTCGATGCCGCCGTCCATCACCGCATCCACCTGGCCGACTTCGACGCCGGTTCTCAGATCTTTCACCAATTGATACGGCTGGAAGACGTAGGAGCGGATCTGGCTGCCCCAACTGATGCCTTTTTTCTCGCCGACGATGGCGTTAAACTTCTCCTGCTTTTTCTGCTCTTCCAATTCGAAGAGTTTTGCCTTTAGAATTTTCATGGCGCCCATGCGGTTCTGCAACTGCGAGCGTTCGTTCTGGCACTGGGCGACGGTGTTGGTCGGGAGATGGGTGATGCGGATGGCGGTTTCCACCTTGTTGACGTTCTGCCCGCCGGCGCCGCCTGACCGGAACGTGTCGATGCGAAGGTCTTTCTCGTCGATCGCCAGCTCCACGTCGTCATCGAGCTCCGGATAGACGAACACGGAGGCAAACGAGGTATGCCGCCGCTTGTTGGCGTCGAACGGCGAAATGCGGACCAGCCGGTGCACGCCGGCTTCGGCCTTGAGATAGCCGTAGGCATAGGGACCGGTGATGGAGAGTGTCGCGCTCTTGATGCCGGCGACTTCACCCGCCTGCAAGTCCAGCGCGGCGACCTTGTAGCCCTTGCGCTCGGCCCAGCGGATATACATGCGCATCAGCATCTGGGCCCAGTCCTGCGATTCGGTCCCGCCCGCGCCCGGATGGATGGCCACGAGGGCGTTGCTGATGTCGTGCTCTCCGGACAGGAGCAGTTCGATGCGCAGTTGCCCGACGGACTGTTCGAACTGTGCGAGCGACGCCGCGAGCTCGCGTGACAACTCGGCGTCCGCGCTTTCGTCCGCCAGTTGCAGCAGGGCCGTCAGATCGCCGTTCTGGCGTTCGACCTCCGCCCATCGGCGCATCTCGCGCTCAAGCGACGACTTTTTGCGGTTCACGCGGGCAGCGTTCTGAGTGTTGTTCCAGAAACCGGGCTGTGCGGTCTGCCGCTCCAACTCTTGGAGTTCCGATGTCAGGCGGGAGAAGTCAAAGATGCCCCCGGAGCTCGCGGACCTGTTCGGCGATCGCCTTGACGCGGATGCGCAATTCATCGAGCATGGGGTCTCCTCCAGTCGGCTGCAATGCCTAAAAACGCGGTGATTATAGCACAAGCATACGCAAATACATCACCGTACCGGGTATAAAATGTCAGTGTTTGCCGCAGCGGGAGGCGTCCGGCGACCGCCTGTTCGGTGAAGATGGGCGTGGCGTGGAGGATGCGCCCGGACGGATCGATCAAACCGGAGATGCCGGTATTGGCCGAACGGGCGAAGGCGATCCGGTTCTCGACGGATCGGAAGACCACCATTGCAAAGTGCTGGTAGGGCGCGGACGAGGCGCCGAACCAGGCGTCGTTGGTGATCGTGGCCATCACGGTCGCGCCCTGCGCGACGAACTCACGGACCAGATCGGGGAAAATCACCTCATAGCAGATCACCACGCTGACTTTGGCTTGGGCCGCACCAGGCCGGACCGTCGGAGCGAAGACGGTTGGGGTCGTGCCGGCTTCGAAGTCGCCGATGCCTTCCACCAGCTTATCCAGAAAAAATAGAGCCGAGGAGTGGAGCGGAATGTATTCGCCGAAGGGCACGAGGTGGCGCTTGTCGTACCGGCCGGCGATGTGGCCGTCCGGCGATAAGAGATAGGCGCTGTTCAGGAGATAGGGCCGGCCGTTGGGGTAGCGCCGCAGAGCCGGGCTGCCGAAGAGCAGCGGCACGCCGGTCCGGTGCGCGAGCACCGCGACTTCCACCCGATAGAGCGGTTCCTCTTCGAAGAAAAACGGCGTGGCGGCTTCCGGCCAGATGACCAGGTCCGAGCCTTGGGCCGCCTTGGCGGTCAGGGTCGCGTAGCGGTCGAGTGTTGCACGCCGGTAGGCCTGGTCCCATTTCTGCGCCTGGTCGATGTTCGGTTGGACAAGCCCGACGGCCAGCGACGGCGCATCCGAACGGGGCGTATTGCTCAACGCCGCCTGTCCATAGGCCAATGCCACGATCACAGCGAAGACGGCAGCGGCCGGCGCGTGCCAGGAAAATCTCAGGAGTGGCTGCCGGCGGAAACGGCGCCAGCCCCAGAGGATAAGATTCGCGAGCGCGACGTTGACGAGCACGATCAGGAACGACACGCCGTACACGCTCGTCATGTCCGCAATCTGAATGATCGGCAGCCACTGGTATTGCGAATAGCCCAGCAGCATCCAGGGGAGCCCCGACAAAAAGTGCGCGCGGATCAGTTCAAGTGAAACCCACAGGCAGGGGGCGCCCAGGGAGGCGGCGACAGGCACTCGTTTCATCAGCCAGGCGAACGCCGCAGTGTACAGGCCGACGTAGAGTCCGAGGTAGGCGGCCAGCAGCCACATCACCGGATAGCTGGCGATGAGCGGCATCTTGCCGTACTGGTGCATGGCGGTCACGACCCAGGACATGATGCCGGTGAACGCCAGGAATCCGGCCAGCCAGCCGAGCCACAGGGCGCGGCGCGGGGTCGTCGTGCCGAAAGGGCCGTCGAGGGCCAGATGGAGCGGCACCAGCGCGATCCAGGCCAGCCAGCCAAGATTATAATCGGGAAGGCAGAGAGGCAGGAGGAGTCCGGCCAGGCCGGCCAATCCAGGCGGGCCGAACTGGCCGAACTGGCGCACGGAAGTTGTCGTCATAGCGTGCCACCATATAGAAATGAGGGAACGGTTGCAAGACGGAGCCTGTCTGCGGGATGGCATTAAGTCAGATAATCAGTAGTGCCGGCTCGGATTCTTCAATCTATGCCAGGAAACTTAAAGAGGAGAGATGTGGGGCAAGAATCTCTCGTCGGTATATCAAGCTCTACTCGAAGAAAATCCGTGATCCCTTGTTGTTCCAATATCCCATGTGCAATGCCGCGCAACGCGTTTGCTTCCGCGTAAGGATTCTGTAACTGACGGGCCCAGACTAGACCGGAACTCGTGTCACCCGACTTGACGTATGCTTCTCCAATCTCACTGAAGATTGATGTGTTGAGTTGCCATTCAATTATCGTGTCTGGGATGAGCTGCGTGGCAGCAGGTAACGCTCCCTTGTCGATGAGAATTCTGATGAGTCTGCCGTGAGTTGCTTCGCCACTACGTTCCGGAGGTATTCTTTTTGCCATTTGGAATGCTGAAAAGATATCTCCAGATGCGGCTTTAGTTTGAGCGAGCATTTCGTGTAGAAAATCTAATTCGGTCTGATCTTTAGAATGAAAGTTTTCAATCAGGGTAACTATATTCTGTACAAGTTCTTGGAATACTTCGCGCGTCCCAAATGAGTCTTTTGTTTTGGCTAGAGCCTTCGCGATATAGGCCAGGCTGCTAGCTTTGTTGCGGCTGTCTGCGAGTTCGTTGCTTAGGTCAATGGCCAACCTCCAATTCCTGGCTTTCATAGATAGGGAGATGAGATTTCCTGCGCCTGCTTGGCGTAGCTTTCCAATTGTTTCGAGAGCTGCGTTGCGGTCGTTGATCTTTAGTTGCCAGAGCGCTATGTCGTGCAGGGCTGACTCACGTTTACCTGGGGAGAGTTGTTCAGCATCGGTGACAGCCATTTTGAGAGTCTGTGATGCAGACGGGTGGTTTCCTAACACGGATTGGACCCAGGCAGTACATGTTAGTCCTCCGGAGTGCTTGTGTGACTCGATAGCCCTGCGGAAAGTTTGTTGGCTGGCAGTATGGTCGCCACCCTCTGCTTGGGCTTTTGCAAGCCACCGAAGGTTCGGATCATATCGATAGCCGCCCATCCGCTGCGCTTGAAGAGCGCGTGAGGCTTCTTGAAAAGACTCGGCACTTCCAGCTCGATCACCCAATATCCCTTGTGCTCTTGCTACATGGACGAATGCCCAGAATACATCTTCCGGAGGAGCGAGGACGTCACGGGCTGCTTGCAGTGCCATTTGAACCGTTGTCTTGGCGGCGGGATCGTTGTGCTCATGTTGTCGGCGTGCGATAAGCGCCAATACCGCTGCGCGGTTGCGATGACGCTTTGCATGCACTATTTCTCTGGCCAGTGCTAATTCGGCGATCGTTAGTGCGGTGGAAGTATCAGAGTTTTTGATTACATCGTCAACTATCTGAAGCAAGGTATCATCATATATATGTGTGTGCTTCAAGGTTTTGGTGAGGCTTTCAATGGAGCCATAGTGAGCTTGAGCAAGTGCAAGGAATAGTTCAAAGTGTAGAGGTGTTCCTGTTGGAGCGATGGTGATGTCTCCGGCGCGCAGTTGCGTTTCTTCAATGGTGTCCAGAACCCTGTTTTTTAACTCCTCAAGTGCTTTGATATAATGCCATTTACCGCTGAACATTCGATTTGGTGGCTCAATCTTCTCCGCCACCTGCCTAGCCTCTTGGAGAATTGTCCGTGCTTCTACCAGCGCAGCTTCTTGCTCAGGTGTCGACCTGTACGGTTTAGATGTTTGCAGCGCTGGTGGTGAAGGTGGAGTGGGTTGGAGGGGTGACAGCTGTCCTGATGACGCGGATGGGATGATTTGTTCCAGAATGCTGGCCAATGTACACAGTAGGATAAATTGTTGTGTTCCATTCTTCATGCGTCAATTCTTCTCTATTCCAACAGTAGTTTCCAGCGAATTATCTTAGACCAGCTTTCTTTTGAACAAATCCGTGTCCAGCGATTGGATGCGATCGAGAAACAGCATTCCGCTCAAGTGGTCCATCTCGTGCTGGAACGCGAGCGCTTCGAATCCTGACGCCGTGATCGTGACGGGCGCGCCGTCCGGTGCGAGTCCTTCCACGACGGCCTGCTCATAGCGCAGCACGTTGCCGGTATAGTCCGGGACGCTCAAGCAGCCTTCCCGGATGATTCGCTCCCGTTCCTGATGCCGGATGCGTGGATTGAGGAGCACGACCAATCCGTGCCCGGTTTCGCCTTTCTTCCGCGAGACATCCACGACGATGATCTGAACCGAACAGCCGATTTGCGGCGCAGCCAATGCCACGCCGGGCGAAGCCCGCAGCGTGTCCAGCATGTCCTGAATGACGGAAGCAATCGCGGGATCGCCGGGCGAGACAGGCGCCGCAGGCGCTTTGAGAATTGGATCGGGATAGAGGAGAATCGGGCGGACAGCCACAGGGCAAGCCGGGACTACAGATTCACGCTCTCGATTTTTCTGAACGTCAGATCCACACCGAGAGTCGGTTTGAGTTGATCGAGCGCCTGTTTAAGCGGATCAGGCGACGCGCCGTCGGGGAGCTTGATTTCGAGCACCATCACATAGACCGGCTTGTCCGCCGCGCCGATGACGCGCGTGTTCATCACCGCGATGTTGCCCTTGTGATCCGCGACCGTGCGCGCGACTTTGGCGACGATGCCCGGGTGGTCCGCGCCATAGACCGAGAGCATGTAGGTGGGCGTGACGGACGCCGGTATGCGCGTAGCTGCCTGGGACGGCACTTCGCGGCAGAGCACGGTGAGATCGAGCGTGGAAATGTGGGGCGGCAGCCGATCGGCCAGTTGATCGGCGGCCATTCCCTTCGGCAGCCGCACCAGCAGCATCATCGTAAACTCGCCACGCAGTTGGACCGAGGAGGTGTCCTCGATGTTGCAGCCGAGTTGAAAGAGGCCTTCCGCCAGGGCTGCGACGATGCCGGGCCGGTCCTGTCCAAACGCGGTAACGATGGCGAACTTGGACATGGGCATCCTCTCTATCCCTGCCGGCGCGCGGCCAGCTCGCGTGCGACGGCGGCGCGATCGAACGGTGGAGCGGACGAGCGATCGAGTTTTTCCAACACGGCGGTCCGTATGTGGGGAAGCAGCTGGCCCTGCCATTTCCTGAGCAATGCGGGATCGTTGGCCCACCGCAGAATATTCCTGGCGCGCTGAGCGGACAGGGGATGCCGGTCGTCCTTGAACGACTTGGCCAGGGCTTCAAGGCGGGCGGGCTGGGCTTCAAAGAATTCGGCCTTCGCCTTCACCCGGTCCTTGAGTCCGAGCAGGATCATGACCGATGTGGCAAACTCGTCGGCCACTTCCTCATTATCATAGACCGGCGACTTCCACTGGGCCAGCAAGATATGGCCCAACTCATGGAAGACCGTGAAGAGCAGGGCGTCGCTGACCTTGTCTTTTTCTCCCAGCGTCTCGTACAGCTTCTCGGCGTATTCGGTGCACAGGACGATGCCTTTGGAACTGGCAAAGGCTTGGGCCATTCCGCAGCGCGTGACCTTCATTGGGAAGGATTGAAAGATAAAGATCTGCGTGAGCTTCTGCTCGAATTCATCAAGACTGGCCTGAAGTTTTTCGATTGACGCCTGGCTCACGCGCATCGGGCCTCCGCGACTGCCCTTGATCGTCACCACGACCTGCCGCGCCTCGTTGCCGGTTCGGTTGTCCACGAGCGCGTAGTAGTCACCGGGCGCCGTGATGGTCACGGTGAACGACAGGCGCTGTTCGAACTGGCCTTGGAACAACGGACGTGCGACGGCAGGAAAGTTTTTGTAATCGGTGCTGTCCAGAAATGAGATCCCGACACCGCCGGTGCTGTTGGCTTCCACGGCGATCTTGGCAGCGGCCGGCAGGTTACGGACCTTCACCGCTTTCCACTGGCCCGCCGGAACGTCGGTGGTGAACGTGCCCTCTGTTACCGCGAACAGAAGGGGCGGAGACCCGAGCATGCAGGCGAGTATGACGGCCCATCCCCACGCCCGGAATGATTTCATGAAGCCTGTCTATCATGCCGTCCCAACCGAGTCAACGCCGCGATTCGTCGAGAAAAACCCTTAGGCAAGTTACCTAAGGGTGGTTTCTTAACCCAGTTTTGACATTAATGGGTATTGACTAGTTTGTGTGGTCCTGCTAGCTTCCCTCCACTCACACTATAGTATTCAGTGTCCCTGGCCGGTTTTGGAGACACGATGAGCCTCGAGGAGCTCTTCTATCGTTTGAAGAATCCGCGGTCTCACGCGTTCCCGGTCAGACGGCGCAAACACACCAAGCTTTCCCGTAAACCCCGTAGCGTCCTCTTCGAACCGCTCGAACCCCGCGTACTGCTTTCGGCGGTTCCCGCATCCGTCATTCCGGAAGGGGCGGCGTTGCATGCCGTCCTTGAGGCTCCTGCGTCCAAGCCTGCCACTCTGACGGTTGAGGGGATGTCGGGCTGGGAGTTGGATGCTCCAGCCGCTCTGTCGCCTTCCGACAGCCAGATGATCTATCTGGATCTGGACGGCGCCGAAGACGTCGACTACCGCGGGCCGATCTCGGTCGACGACATCGATATCTCAGCCTTCCAGACGTCTCACGATTTGAAAGGCCAGGAAGCGGACATCGTCAAGTCGCTCCTGGCTGCGCTCGATCAGGCGTTTGACGGCTCCGGCATCGAGTTCACCGACGTGCGCCCGATGGACGGGAATGATTATTCCACGATCTTCGTCGGCGGAGACGGAGCCGCCTTCGCCGAGTACGGTCGATTCATCGGGTTGTCGGAGAAGGTCGACGAAGGCAACCTCGACCGCAGCGACAATGCGTTCGTCTTCAGTGACAACATCGCCTCTTCGGGGCTGACCGCTCAAGACTACGGTCGGACGCTCGCGGGCTACGTCGCTCACGAGGCCGGCCACCTGCTCGGATTCGAACACGCGCATACCGTCGAAGCCGGCGAAAATCCGCTCGCCGAGGTGGCCTTCAAGCCATACACGCACGTCGAGGTTGCGAGGGACGTGCGGGCGGATCTCCTCGACGACGGTCTGCTCACGATTGGCGGGGAGAGCTATGCGGTCCATCCCAAGGTTCTCGCAGCGATTCAGGATTGGGAAGAGTTCTATTACGCCGGCACCGTCGGACCGGACGGGTTCCCCGACATCATCATGGGGCAGGGCGTCATTCATCCGAATGACACCGGCACCTGGCTGACCCGCACGCTGGATATGGCCTGGGCGGCGCAGTCCGATCCTTCCTTCACCGCAGCTGAGAAATCGCAGATCCTGGCCTGGTCATACGGGTTCCTGACCCATACGGCGGGCGATCACTGGGCGCACACGCTGGTCAATGAATTCTCGGAAGGCGTGTATCCCGAACTCGGCGACATTTTCTCCGACCAGCGGGATCTGGCCAATGCGCTGCGCCACTTCCTGGTTGAAGGTTACATCGGGGACGCCACAGCCGGCTTCGACAACAATCCGGACCGCACCACACTGCCGGGCGGCGACGTCAGCGATGACAGCACGCCGGGCATTCCGTTCGACGCGCCGGCCCGGTTCATCTACGAAACGTTCATCAATCCGTTCCCGTTCGATCCGTCAGCCCCGGCCGACACCGGGCGGACCACGCTCGCGGTGGACCTCGCCACCAACTCGTTCACGAGGGCGTCGGGCAGCTTCGTGGCCGAGGGGTTCGTCGTCGGGCAGGCCATCAGCGCATTCGGATTCGATGCGAACAACGGCGCCTACAAGGTCGTCGCGGTCGAGGCGGATCGCCTCACCGTGGACGGGACCCTTCTCGCCGGAGACGGGACGGGGAGCGGCGACGAAGCCCTGGCCGTTCGGGGCAGCCGCGGGAAGGCCGTGGACACGTTCCTGGCGCTCCGCGATGGGCTCGAGGCCATGGCGCAGGCGAGGGGATCGCAGGAAGACCTTGGCGCGCTGATCGGCACCACGATCGACGACATCCTGACGGGCGATACAATCGAAGCCGACCGGCTCATCACCGCCTATCTCTATCATTGGGTGGACAACATCGACGAGGGGCTCCGTCACTGGGGCGAACTCGGACTGGCTTTCACCAGGGCCGTCTTCGATCCGCAGGCCCGCCGCGACCTTCAGAACAAGGAACGAGGATCGTTCGGGGAGAACACCACCGAAGGCGCTCAACGGGAGGATGCCGTCGGCATTCTCGACGTCCTGCTCGATCAATTGGACGATCCCAACGGCGATGGATCGCTGTCCGATTCCTTCATCAACAACCATCTCCTCCCGATGCTCGGCATCCCGCAGGAGGTGGCTTTCGCGCGGACCGCTCTCGACGCGGTCGGCGATTTTATCGACCCGTTGCTCGCTCCTCTCGATCTCCTGTTCAATCCGATCCAGGAGGCAATCACCGACGTCAAGACCGCCGTCAAGGATTTCCTCAAGGGCCAGGTCGAGGAACGGTTCGGTTTCAGCTTCGAGGTACTCGAATTCCTGACGGACACCGCCTCGAAGATGGACCTGGTCAGCATCACGGTCGGCAGTTCGGTGATCCCGATCTTCAAGCCGGGCGATCATGAGAAACTCGACAGCTACCTGAACGTCAGCCCGCTCGATCATCACAACGATTTCCCAGGCGGATCCACGACGATCACCCTGCCCGGCGGCGTCATGTTCACCTTCTACGGAGACGCCGAGGGGACGCTGACGGACAATGCCGAGTTCAACAAGGCGACGTTCGCCGCCTACGCGAACAGCGTCACGCTGTCGAAGGCGCTGTTGCTCCAGGAAACGCCGGTGGACGGCGAGACGACCGGGGCGAACGAACTGAGCGCGCTCATGTCGGATGTGCTGACCGATCTGGCCGGCGGCCTCTCCCAGACCTACGATTTCGGGCTGCTCAATCTGAACGGCAACCACGGCGGCAATGTCCTGACCGCCACGCTGCCGGGAGTCGAGGACGGGAAGCCCTGGCTCAACTCGATCGATGCCGACCACGTCTGGCGCACGGACAGCCTCACGACGACCACGGCCCTCTTCCGGGTGAACGAGCAGCACGACGGCGCCGGCAAAGCGGTCTGGACCGCCACGGTCACACCCGGCGAAGAATACAGCGTCCAGGCCACCTGGCTCGCGAACGTCACGCAGAAAGTGGACGATCCGCTGGTGGCGGAGGACCCGTTAAATCCCGCTGCCGACGACGTGCCTCTCTCGCCCGCGACCAACGCCACCTACAGCATTTACGACGGTGCCACACTCGTTGGTACGGTCGTAAAGAACCAGCGGCTGTTCCCGAGCGACGTCGAGGACGGCGGTCTCGCGTTCGCCGATCTCGGCACCTTCACCATCACCAGTGACACGTTGCGGATCGAATTGGACAATGCGGCTGCCGCCGGCGGCCACGTGATCGCCGGCCCGGTGCGGATCGTGCCGACTGCGGGCGGTTCTGCCCAGCGCATTCAATTTGACCGGAACTCCGAAACGCTGGCGGTGATTCCCGGCGGCTATTCCGAAACGGGATCCGGCTGGGTCGATCTCAAGTACAAGACGGGAACCGGCAACGACCCCCTCTGGGAGAGCGACACGCTCCGCCCGGTCTTCCGGGAACTCTTCACCGACTGGCAGAACGGCTCCGAACAATTCCCGGCTTTGGGCGACACCACGTCGTCCGATCCCAACAGCGATCCGGCGGTTGTTGCGAACGCCCTTCCGTCCCATGCCACGCTCTTCGGCCCGGTGGTGCCTGACGTCGAGCTCATCATCCCGATTCCCGATTCCTTGCAGCAGACCATCCTCGATCTGCTCACGCAGCTCGAGAGTCTCGGGCAGCAGATCAACGATTTCGGCCCGCTCAATACCACGCTCCCGGTGCTCGGCAAGTCTCTCCATCAACTCGTCGGCGGGGCTACGTATAAGGTAGGGGACTATCTCAAGCTCAAGACTGCGGCGGAAACCTACTTCGTCGATCCCGACGGCAATCCGCTGACGATGGATGATCCGACGTTCGCCGGCCTGATCGGCACCCTGGAGCATCGGATCTCGGACCTGGCGATGTCTTCGCCGGGCACGATGACCGAGTGGCCGCTCACGCTCTCCGGACACTTCGATGCGGATCAGCGGCAGTTCACGCTCGATATCGCCTTCGACCTCGGTTTGGCCGGAACCCTGACCCCATCCTTTAATACCGGGACGACGGGCGTCGGTCTCGACTTCAGCGGTGACATCGGCTACGACGTGGACCTGGCAGCCGACTTCACGATCGGCGCCGGCATCGGCGACCTCGCCAATCCGCTCGCGACACTGGAGCCTTTTTTCAAGCTCAACGACTTGATGGCGTCGGTGGCGGTGAATGCAACAGATTTGGATTTCGAGGCCACCCTCGGTCCGCTCTCGGCAGGTGTGATAGGCGGCGAAGTCGAGTTGACGGCTTCAGCGGACGTGACGCTGGTGGACCCGAACGGCGACGGGAAGCTCACGCCGTCGGAGCTGTCCGGAGCCAGCCTGGAGGTTCAGAAGACAGGCACGCTCGAGGCGGAATTGCCGTTGACGGCGGATTTGTTCGGGCTGGACGTCAACACCTGGGGCACGCCGATCCTCTCGTTCCGTGATGAAGAACTGTTCGATGCGACGGCGCCGGGCGTTTCCGTCAGCGTGGTGATCGGCCCGCAGTTGCAGGCCGTGATCCTCGACGTGCTGAACAGTCTGGACGGAATCGGGCAGAGCATCGCCGGTTTCGGTCCGCTTCAGGCGCAACTGCCGGTGCTCAACAAATCGCTCAACGAGCTGATCGTCGGAGACGGCCACACGCTCGGCGAGTTCCTGCAGCTCAAGTCGGTCGCCGAAGCCTATTTCGCCGATCCTGACGGCAATCCGCTGACGGACCATGCGGCGACTGCCACGCTCACTGATGATCCGACTGTTGCCGGCCTGCTCGATGCGCTGATCCACCACGAATCCATGCTGGCCATGGGATCGGGCGGAACGGTCACGCAGTGGCCGTTCAAACTGGGCGGTGGGCTGGATACGACGAACAAACGGCTGACGCTCGAAGTGGCCTTCGACCTCGGACTGGCCGGGACGCTGGACGTGAACCTGGGCGCCGGGGGCAACGGGCTCGGTGTGGAGTTCTCGTCCACGCTCGACTATGCGGCCAGCCTCATGGCGGATTTCGAGGCCGGCGTCGAGCTGGGCAGCCTGTCGGATCTCTCCTCCGCGCTCACGCCGTACTTCAAGCTGAACGATCTCAACGCCAAGGTCGAGCTGCACGCCGCCGATCTGGATTTCGGCGTGATGCTGGGGCCGCTTGCCGTGGCGGTCGAGAATGGAACGCTGGACATCGCCGCCGAGGTGGACCTCGCACTGACCGATCCGAACGGCGACGGCAAGCTGACGCTTTCCGAGTTCGGGCAGGTCTCGCTCCAGACCACCAAGACTGGCTCGCTGGAAGCCACGCTGCCGTTGACGGCTGGCATCGCCGGATTCGACACGGCGGACTGGGGTATCCCGGTCGTCGTGCTGCAGGACGATGAACTGTTCGACGCGACGGCGCCTGGCGTCAGCGTGAGCGTGCTGATCGGTCCCGAACTCAGGAGCACCATTCTCACCGTGCTGGATCAGCTCGAGTCTTTTGGAAATACGCTGTCCAGCTTCTCGGCGCTCGATACCTCCCTGCCTGTTATAGGGAAGTCGCTCAATCAGCTTATCGGCGGCAACGACCACAAGATCGGCGATTTCCTCAAGCTCAAGCAGGCGGCCGTCGATTACTTTGCCGATCCGGACGGCGATCCGATGACGATGGACGATCCGACGATCGTCGGCCTGCTCGATGCCTTGAGCCATTACGAGTCCATGCTGGCCGCGAGCGGCCTTGGAACCGTTGCCGGCTCACCGTTCAAGCTGGGCGGCGGCCTGGACATCGAGGCGCGCGAGATCACGCTGGAAGTGGGCTTCGATCTGGCGCTGGAGGGTATCCTCGACGACGTCGGGTTCTCCGCCGGATCCGGCGGCTTCGGCATCGCCTTCACGACCGACCTTGAGTACCTCGTCGAGCTGTCTACGGACCTGACGGTCGGGATCGGCCTGGGGGATCTCAGCAATCCGTTGTCCAGCCTGCAGCCGTTCCTTCGTCTGGACGAACTCAGCGTCGTCGCCGAGCTCAACGCAACCGACCTCGATCTTGACATCAATCTTGCGATCGGCACCGCCCAGATTGTGGACGGGCAGGTCAGTCTGGCTGCCCAGGCTGAGGTCACGCTGGCCGATCCGAACAACGACGGTAAGATCACGTTTAGCGAGTTCAGCACGCCCAATCTCTTCCAGGTGACCTCAAGTCTCTCGTTGAATGCGGTATTGCCGCTGAATCTGACGATCGCGGGCTTCGATCTCAGCGCCTACGGCACGCCGGTCGTGATCCTGCAGTCCGAGAATCTCTTCGCCTCGTCGAACCCGCTGGATGCGATCGACGTCATCATTGATATCCGAATATCCGACACGCTCAGAACGCAGATCTTGGATATTCTTGAGGACATCGACGCCAAACTCGATTCGCTCGCGAGCGGGCCGGTCGGCGAGTTTCTGAACTTCGAGATTCCCGGTCTCGGTAAAACGATCGGCACTCTCCTCGGCATTTCCGATCTCCTCGATGCCTTCACGCTGAGGGACATCGTCGAGCCCTATCTCAACGGCTTTACCTATGACCCCTCCGCGCCGGACAGTTTCCCGTCGATCTTCGGCCTTCTTGACGCTTTGAACTCCGGCACCTCCGAGGGCACAGCCGTCGCGATCGACCCGAACAACCCCAATTCGTCGCGCGGCAATTTTACCGGTTTCAGCGCGATCGGCCTGGACCTGCGCGGGTTCAACTTCAAGGGGGCGAATCTCCAGGGCGTGGATTTCACCGGCGCGAATCTCGCCGGCGTGAACTTCCGCGGCGCGGACCTGCGTGGGGCGAACTTCACCGGCGCCAATCTCCGCGGGGTGGATTTCACCGGTGCCAGATTGCAAGGCGCGATTCTTGACGGGGCCTTTGCCGTCGGCGCGATCTTCAAGAGCATCAAGCTCGGCTCCTTCGACGGGATCACCACCAGCATCGCCAATCTGATCTTCGATCGTTCGACCGTCTGGGTGGACGGGACCGGCAACCGGGCGACCGCGCCGAGTCTCGCGTGGGTGGGGGAGGCGGCAGCGAACCTGCTCAAGTCCGGACTGAGCCTCGCCGGTCGGAACCTCGCTGGCTGGGACCTGTCCGGGCTGGATCTTTCCGGCATCAATTTCACCGGCGCCAATCTGACCGGCGCGAACCTCCGCAATGCAATGCTCGGAGGCGCGAACCTGACCGGCGCGAACCTGTCAGGAGCCTTCGCCATTGGGACGAACTTTGCCAACATTATCAAGGATGGCGCCAGCCTCTTCACCAAGCTCCTATATAATGGTAGCACCCAGTGGGGGACGGGCGGGGCGCTGTCGGGCGGGCTCAATTTCATCTCCGGCGTCAACCTGAGCGGGTTGAACTTCCGCGGCTTCGACCTTTCGGGGCTTGATCTCTCCGGCATCTCGTTCACCGGGCTGAACCTCCAGAACGTCAATCTGAAGGGCGTGCTCAATTTCAACCCGACCGGCGCCCTGAGCCTGTTCGGCTCGGACCTGCGCGGGGCCACCTTCTCGTCCCTCTTCGATAAGAACCTGTCCGGCCTCGACCTGCGTTTCGCGGACTTCTCCGGGCTCAACCTCAGCGGTTTCAATCTCAGCGGGCTGAGCCTCAAAGGCGTGAAACTGGCCGGCGCAAATCTCTCCGGAGCCGATCTGGCCAATTCTCTCCTGCAGGGGCTGGATCTGAGCAACGTCGCGAACCTTGGCCTTGCCAAACTGAAGGGGAGCTTCTTCGATTCATTCACGCAAGCCCCGTCCGGCTTCGGCCTCGGTTCCTCCGGCGGCGTGCTGGCGGATGTGCCGGATGTCTTCGCGCCGTTCGACGGCCCGGCGTTCAGTTTCTCGGGCGGTTTCGATCCGAGCACCTTGAAGGCGAACATCGGCCTGGATCTCCATCTCAGGCAGCTTCTGGAACTCGACTTTGACTTCGACATCGCCGAGTTGGAATCGCTGGGCTTCAGCCAGGAAGGCTTCGATCTCGGACCGCTGACCATTCCCGTCACGTTCAACGGAGACGTCAATCTCAAGGCCGGTCTCGCCGTGGATTTCGGGGTCTTCTTCGGCGTCAAGCTGAACGAAATTGCGACACCGCTGCAGGCGGCGTTCTTCGGCCTCACCGGACTGAAAGCCGGGGTGGGGGCCAAGGCCACGTTCAACCTGAATGCCGGTCTCGGCCCGCTGTCCGGCTCCGTCGTGGGAGGCAATGCCGAGATCGCCGCCGCCGTGGAAGTCCTCTTGAAGGACGGCGACGGCAATTCGTTGATGGGGCAGGAGATCGCGCTCGGCGACATCGGGAGCGTCTCCGTTCAGGTCAACAAGGGCGCTCCGCTCTCGGTCGAGATTCCCATCGACATTGCCATCGGGACCTTCAGCCTCTCCGACCTCGGCCTCACGCCGACGCTCACGCTGACCGACGCCGACCTGTTCAGCGGGCCAGGGCCGTCCCTCAACACGGACGACTTCATCCTGGATCTCAAGCGGGCCGGATTGGGGATACTGACGACCGATCTCGACTTCCTGCTCGGCGGATTCCAGGGTGTCTTGGGCGACCTCAGGTCCTTCGTGTCCGGCGATCTGTTCGCCTTCCCGCTGCCGTTCCTTGGCGACCTGACCAGCAAACTGAATCTGCTGTTCGATCCCATCGATGACTTCCTGACCGACCTACGCGTTGCCGTGGGGGACAAGAGCCCGGTCGAGCTGCTCCAGGACGCGCTCTTCGCCGTGTTCGGCCCAGGACTCCTCGACATCCTCCAGGACGGGCCGGACGCCGACATGATCGTGGACGTGAACGACATCGTCTTCAGCTACCGCGACGAGAACGGCGTCGAGGTGTTCGACACGGTTGTGGACGGCAAGCCCGTCACCGCGCTTGCCCAGGCGGACGCCATTCAGATCGATCTGCATCTCGCGAAGGTCCTCGATTTCATCGTGCCGATCAATTTTGACGAGGCGGTGCCGGGGCTTGGACTCGATGTGGACGCGTCGCTCGATCTCCGCATCGGATTCGACTTTGTCCTCGGTTTCGGCATCAGCATCAGCGATCTCTTCTACTTCAACGTCGAGGACCCGAGCGAGCTGGAAGTCGGGCTGAGCGCGACGCTCTCGGCCGGCAGCAATCTTGATCTCACCCTCGGTTTCCTCTCCTTCGAGGTCACCGACAACGGTGTCGACTGGTCGGAGTTTGGCGCGCTGGCGGCAGGCCTCACCGGCAGCGGCGTCGTCGGCCAGTTTACGGCGGACCTCAGAGACACCGGACTGGGGATGGACGGGCAACTGGACGACCGGTTGACGATTCCGGAGATCAGCGCAAGCGGATTAACGGGACCGACCGGAGTCCTCGACGCCAATATCAAAGCCCGGGCCGAAGCTCTTCTGGACATGGAACTGGAGCTCGGCTCCGGCGGCCAGTTCCCCAAAATCTTCACGGAATTCCATTTCAAGTGGGACATCGAAAAGAACCTGACTGGGATCGTCAAGACCGACGTCGGCACCTTCGGTGCCGCGCCGCTGATCGAGTTCAACGACGTCTCGCTTGACCTGGGCTCGTTCATCAGCAACGTCATCGGGCCGATCCTTCACGAGCTCCAGAAGGTCACCCAGCCGCTCCAGCCTATTATTGATATTCTCCAGATGCCGATTCCAGTGATCTCACAACTGGCCGGGCGCGACATCACCATGCTCGACCTCGCCGGCATTTTCGGCGGCAGCAAGTTTAATCCGGCTTTCATCAAGGCGGTCATCGATATTATCGAAGTGATCAACGCGATCCCGACCGACGGGGACGCGATCGTCATCGGGTTCGGCGACTTCGTCGTGAGCGGTCCGGGCGCCGTCAACGGCAGCAGTATCGACCCGCGGAAGTCCGGCAATGCCGGCAAGCTCAGCAATACGAACACCAGCGGCCTGGCTGACCTGAATCTCCAGAACCAGCTCAACAGCCCCACGGGCCGTAAGCGGGGTCAGACGACTCCCAGCACGGCACCAGCTTCTTCGCAGACCCAGGGTTTCATGAGCAAGCTTGGGAAGCTCCGGCAGAGTGGTCTGGACATCCCGATCATCACCAGTCCTTCGAACATCCTCAAGCTCCTCACCGGCCAGGTCGTGGATCTGATCACCTATGACATGCCGCCGCTGGTCGTGGATTTCGAATACCAGCAGAGCTTCATGATCTTCCCGGGCCTCAATGCCCGGATCGGCGGACGGGTTGCGGCCCAGGTCGATCTCAAGATCGGGTTCGACACGCACGGGATCATGGCGTTCACGGAGGCGATCAGGGACGACAAGAGCGCCGGCAACATTGCGGCAAACATCCCGTTGATCTTCGACGGTCTCTACCTCAGCGACCAGGTGGTGGCGGCCACCAATCCGAACTGGCAGGAAGGCCAGGTCGTCACGTTTGCGGACGGCAGTCGCGGACAGGTCGTCTTGCGCAACGGCGTGCTCGTGGTGGACAAGGCCGAGCTGTCGCTGCTCGCCGGCATCACGGCCGGCGCGTCGCTCGGCATCGGCGGCCTGGTCGAAGCGGGGGTCGAGGGCGGCATTTTTGCGGAGATCGACTTCAACCTGGCCGACCCGAACCTCGATAACAAGATCCGCTTCGGCGAACTGGCCGAACGGTTCCTGATGGGACCGCACTGCATCTTCGACACGCACGGCGAGATCTACGCACGCCTCTACGCGTTCCTGTGGGTCGGCATCAAGATCTTCGGCGCCAAGATCACGCTGATCGACAAGGAGTTCGACATTCTGCCGAAGATCGTGATCGCCACCTTCGACATTATCTGCTTCCCCGACGAACAGCCCGAGTTTGCCACGCTGTTGCCGGACGGCACGCTCCGCCTGAACATGGGGCCGGATGCAGGAGAGCGGGCGCACCACCTTGACGACCATGACCACGACACCGACGGCAACGCCGGCGAGTTGTTCGAAGTCAGGAAGGTCACGGTAGGGGCGAGCGGCGAGTTCTGGGATGCCGGCGCGAACGATTTTGCCGCGCCGGGCGAGTACTATCAGGTCTTCTTCGACGGCGAGCGGGACCGCAAGCTCGTGGACGATCCGCTGAATACCAACACCAAAAAGATCGTGAATCGCGTCTTCTCCGTCAATGATGTGGATAAGATCTACGGAGACGGAGCCGGCGGGGCCGACACGATCCTGATCGACGAGGGTGTCACCGCCGACGTGGAGCTGCACGGCGGGGCCGATAACGACCAAATCATACACTTTGGTTCCGGCATGGCCGAGCTCTTCGGCGACGCCGGCAACGACGAACTGCGCGGCAACACCGCCGCCGACGTGATCCGCGGCGGGCTGGGGAACGACTTCATCTTTGGCGGCGACGCCAACGATCGCCTGTTCGGCGACGCGGGCCTCGACCGGATCTTCGGCGAGGCAGGTCATGACTACCTGGAAGGCGGCGACGATGCCGACACGCTCATCGGCGACTTCGCCGACGGTACGGGTAACGGGAACGACGTCCTGCACGGTGGGGAGGGCAACGATGCACTCGCCGGCCTGGGAGGCCATGACTGGCTCTATGGCGAGGCGGGCGACGACCGGTTGACCGGCAACGAGGGCGACGATGTCCTCTTCGGCGGTCTCGGCAATGACAACCTGGCCGGCAATCTCGGTCTCGACATCCTGCTGGGCGAGACCGGCGACGATGCCATCTACTGGACTCACGGCGACGGCCTCGACACGTTCGTGAGCGGCGGTATAGGCGCCGATACCTACTTTGCCACTGCGTCGAGCGCCGATGAGGCGATCTCGCTCCAGGCGATTAATAATGCGCCGACCAGCCTCAGTCTTACGAATCCCGATCCGCTCACGGGCGGTCCGGTCACTGTCACCCAATCGAACTTCGGGCTCGACCTCGCGATCACCGACAAGGACGGCGTTAACGCGCCGATCACGCTGACGACGACCGGCATCGAGGAAATGGTTGTGAACGCCCTCGACGGCGCGGACACGATCGAGATTTTCGATCTGACCGGGACGGGTCTCAGCGATCTGCGCCTCGATCTCGGCATGTCGACGGCGGTGCAGACGGTGACGCGCGGCATCTTCGAGGCCGACGGCACCACGCCGGTCCTGAGCCCGCTCACGACACAGGTGCACAAGCGCGATTCGGTGACCGGCCTCCTCGTGTACGAGAAGAACTTCGACGGGACTCCGGACAAGAGCAGGCCGGTCCTTGCGGACGCCCTGGTGTCCGAGGTGGACGCCAACGGCAATCCGGTGATGGAGACCATTTTTGTCCAGGATGTGGTCGCCGATGGTCCCGACTTCGGCACCGCGTGGGATCCGGCAGTCGATCTCGACGGCAACCCCATCCTGGTTGCGATCCAGGTGCCCAAAGTCGTCAGGGGTACCCTGGTTCTGGACGGCAACGGCAAACCGATCCTGAGTCAGCTCACCAAGCCGGACGGTCCCGATACGGATACCGATCCCGATCCGATTCTCGACGCCAACGGCAATCCGATCTACGCGCCGCAATACACGGCCGACCCGAATGCAGGGCAGGTGGCTCTCCTGAGCCAGGATACCGTGACAGTCGAGATTCCGTCCGGCGGCAACGACGAGGCGCCGGACACCGTCATTCTGCACGGCGGCCAGAACACCGCCCATGGGGATCAGTCGTCCGCCGATGACATCTTTGCGGTCACAGCCGGAGGCGGCGAGGTGATCATCGCCCGCGATATGGGCGTCAACGGCGTCATGAATTTCACGCTCCAGAACCCCAAGCGCCTGGGCGGGGACGGGGGCACCTTCGACCGCCTCGAGATCCTCGGCCATGCCGGCGACGATATCCTGGACGCCGGCAGCGTCGCCAACGATCCCAACGCGCCGGACGACAACCGGAACCTGCTCGCGATCGAACTCCAGGGCGACGTCGGCGACGACCGGCTGATCGGCTCAGCCTTTAACGACTTCCTGGACTCCGGCTTCGGCGACGATACGGTGTCGGGCCTTCGTGGCGTGGACATCTTCCTGGATGCCGGCGGCACGGACACGCTGCTCGAAACGAACGATGCCGACATGGGCCTCTTTGGCGACACTTTCGTCGTCGGGTCGATCACGGGCCTCGGCAAGGGGAGCCAGGCAGAGGATGTGCAGCACGCGCCACTCGACCCGCTCTTCCCGACGCCCTTCGTCACCGAGCTGACCGGCACGGGCGACCAGTGGACGGCGGGTACCGAGGTCGAGAGCCTGCGGGACAGCAGCGGCGACCTGATCTTCGAGAAGGCCAACATCAGGGGCGGCGTCAGCAATAACACGATCGTCCTGAACGACCGCGACAACGTGATCCATGTGGCCGGCCAGGGCGACGTCGCCGTGACGGACTGGGCCGGCTATGCGCTCCTCGACAACGCCGAGAGCGTCGAGGGCGTCGAGGCCGGGAAGAACGAATATTACATCCTGAATCTCAAGGGCACGACCGGCAGCAGGATCGACGTCGCCGACACGGGCGGCACCTCCGGGTTCAACGAGCTCTATCTGTTCGGCACGGACAGCCGCGACGAGTACAAGCTCGACCGCGCCTCGGGCCACGTGACGGCCGCGATGGTCCAGATCGGTCCCGAGCTGATCGGCCCCCCGGGCGCCCAGACGCCGAACGCCGGGCGCGAAACGCTGATCCACCGCAAGGTCAATCGCGTCAACATCAACAGCCTGGGCGGCGACGACTTTATCTATTCGGACGACACGGCGGTGCCCGTCATCATCCACATGGGTGCCGGAGCGGACTCGATCGTCGTCGGCACCGTGCCGCAGATTCCGGACCCGGACAACCGCACGATCGAGTTTCCGGAAGGCGTGCCGATCGCCGACACGAGCCGCATGACCAACGGCGCATCCGCGACCATGGTGGTCTACGGCGAGAACGACAACGACGTCTTCGAGGTCAACCACAACGCCGCCAAGCTCTTCCTCCACGGCGGCGACGGCGACGACACCTTCATCATCAACACGTTCATCACGCTCCGGGAGCAGACGCCGGAGGGCGAGGCCATCGCCAACCTCAACACGCTCTTCGGCGGCGCCGGCAGCAACCGCTACGACTACGTCCAGAACGCGCCGGTGTTCATCAACGGCGGCGCCGGCACCGACACGATCATTATCAATGGCACGCCGATCGCCGACACCTTCGTCATCACGAAGAACTCGGTGGCGGGGGCGGGCCGCGTCACCTACTTCACCGCGGTCGAGGTTCTCGAGGTCAACGGAGCGGGCGGGGACGACCAGTTCTACGTCCTCAGCACCAGCGAAGATCTCGAGTTGGTCATCCGCGGCGGATCGGGCGACGACACGGTGCACCTGGGCGGCGAGCACCCGCCGCTGATCTTCGATCCTCCGCCGTTCAATTACCAGCCGCCGGCCTTCAAGGTTCAGGACCCGGCCGAGGTGGTGTACAACCGCTATACCTACGATCCGGGCCCCATTACGTTGACGCGTGACCTGGGCTTCCTCAGCAGCAACTGGTTCCGGTTCCGCGATGATCCGGCCGGGTACGCCCGCGATCTTGTCGCGTCTTGGATTTTCGGCTGGCTGTTCCCCTTTGAGACCCGGCCGTTCCACGACGTGTTGATCGAGAACACGGGCTTGACCGACAATGCGCGGGCGAACCAGGGCTTCTTCGGCCTCAACGGCATCTTCGACCTGATCAACCGGACATCGACCGCAGTGAGTTCCACCAACATCTCACCCTGGTGGTTCTTCGGCTTCAACCGCCGTGTAACGGTAACGTTCGACATGCCGGTCTTCACGTACCGGATCGGCCACGAGGTCCTGCCGCCGCCGCGCATCGTGCAGCCGGCTGAAATCACGGTGGACCCGCCGGCCTTTGCCTACAAGCTCGACGGCGTCTTCGACATCAAGGATATTCAGGGCAAGTTGACGATTGAGGGCGGCGAGCAGTTCGAGACTGCCGGCGACAAGGTGATCGTCCACAATCAGCAGGGGACGGTGCACGAAGGCACGCTGACGCCGACGCACCTCAAGGGTTTTGGATTGGGCCAGGGCACGGTCAACGGCCAGGCCTTCAACGGGGTCGGGTATCAGAACGTCGAATCGGTGGACCTCCGGCTGAGCGACAGCGCGACGCCCGATCAGCTCACGGTCGAGGGGACGCATGACGGCGAAACGCGGGTTGTGCTGGGCGCGGGCAACGACATCGTCAACGTCGAAGCGATCAGCGGCCGGCTCGACATCCTGGGCGGCGCCGGCAACGACGTCGTCAATGTCCACGACGATACCAGCACCCTGGCCGGCCTTGCGACGCGCCTCACCTTCGACGGCGATGCCCACATCCGCGAGCGGGTCTTCGCGCTTCCGCTGGACGAGGCCGTTCACGGACCGATCATCGACAACTCTCCGTTCGTCTACGTCAACACCGATCCGACGATCACGTTCACCCCGGCGTTGCCCAACCAGGGACAGCCTGTCCAGTATGCGGTGGAGCAGAAGGACCGGATCGTGTTCCGCAACGGTGGCGAAGTCTGGGTGCGGGCAGCCGAAGTGGATGCCGTCACCGGCATTCTGCAGGAAGACTTCGTTCAGGAACGGGGCGTCCAGGAAGTGGGCTTCCAGGAGCGGGGTGCCCAGGAGCGCGGCTTCCAGGAACGCGGCCATCAGGCGCGGGGCGTGCTCGATGAATTCGGCAACATTGTCACAACCGGTGATCCGGGCGACAGCCTGATCTTCCTCAAGGCCAACAGCGACGAAACCTTCGACGACACCGGCATCGCGAAGATCATCGTCACGAACCTGAGCGCCGACCCGCTGCTCTTCCTCGACTTCCGCGGCCGGCGCACGCTGGAGAATACCGGCACCCAGTCCATCGATGTGACGAACAGCGTGGCCGACCCGCTTCTCTGGAGAGACGCCAACGGAGGCCGGACGACCACAAACAACGGCATCCAGTCCATCGAGATCACCAACAATCCGGCCCATACGACGCTGTGGATCGATGCCAACGGCAACCTCACGACGGCGGCCGGCAACGCGGCGTCGCTCCTGTCGGGCGGCGTGCAGCGGCGCGGCATCCATGTGAAGTCGGGCGACCAGTTCCTCTATCTCACGTCGGGCGGCGTGGAGACGACGGCGGTGACCGACAGGCCGAAGATTTCGGTCACCACCAACAAGGCCGATGCGCTTCTCTACATCAACTCGTCCGGGAATCTCACCACGGACCCGGGCAACAAGCGGTCGATTGCCTCGGCGACCCAGGCCGTGGCGCTCTTCAACCCGCACGGCCTCGCGGCAGCGTCCATCTGGGTCGAGGACGACAACGATCGGACGACGGCCAACACCCAGTTCAAGTCGTTCACAGGGACACCGGACGGGAAGATTCCCGGCACGGGCACGCTGGCGCCGCTGCTGTGGCTCGACAAGGCCGGACGCCGCGTGGATCAATACTTCGAGGAAGTTGACAACATCAATGGCAACAATGTCGTCATCTTCAAGTCGCGCCCGTCGCTGATCAGCGTGCAGTCGTCGATCGACCGGGCGATCCTCCGCACTGAGGATCTCTATGAAACCCACGTCGGAACAGACACGCTGAACATCACGCATCTCGTTCCGAGCGATGCCGGCGGCACCCTCGATACCTATTTCCGCGCGGTGGATCAGTTCGACATCAACGGCCGGCCGCAACTACACCAGGCGGGCGACCGGCAGATGTATTTGGGCGGCGAAGAGGTTCGGGGCGGCGATCCGGTCGTCGTGGTCGAGGGCGGCGTCCTCAAGTTTGTGCTCGACGATGACACCACGGTGCCGTTCTCTCCAGACGTGGACGATCCGATTCCGGCGAACGTGAAGCGCTATGCGGGCACTGGCCCGGCGACCTTCCTGGGCGGCGAGTTGATTTTCGATCCGCTCACGCTGCAGCCGGTGATGGAACTCAATGAGTTTGGTGAGCAGGTCCAGGCAACGCACGAGGCGGGCGATCCGGTCGTCCATTTCGCGGGCGAGCGGGTCTTCCGTCGGACAGGCGAGCGCATCGAGTACCTCGGCATCGAGCCGGTCTTCGGCGCCAACGGCCAGCAGGTCAAGGACGTCCTCGGCAAGACCTTCCTCCAGCGGGCCGGCGCACCGGCCATCGCCGGCCAGCCGGTGATTGTCTTCGAAAATGGAACGCTGAATCTCGAGCTGCAGGACGGGAGCCGGGTTCCCATCGGCCCGAATACCGTGCTGCCGTCGAATGTCAAGCGCCATGCCTCCATCGATTCGCTGGGCCAGGTCTTCTACGCGGGCGGCGAGGCGGCGTATCACACCAATCTCGACCAGGTCCAGGCCAACAGGCAGTTCGGCCGCTTCCGCACCGACGGCGTACTCGGCCAGCTCGACTGGGCGGGGGTGGATAACGTCGTGGTCAATCTCGGCGGCGGCGGCAACGATGTCACGATCGAGAGCACGCACACCGGCGCGACGACGTTCAATCTCGGATTGGGCGACGATCATGTGCGGGTGAAGGGCATCCAGGGCAACGTCACGCTGAATCTCGGCGACGGCGACGACGTCGTGGATGTCTACAACGACGACGCGCGGCTCTACGACATCGACGCGACCCTGACCGTCAACGGCCAGAACCCATCGGCCAGCGACACGCTCAACATCATCAATGCGTTCGACTTCGACGGGACGGCGGGCACGCTCTCCGCGACGGCGCTCACCGGGCTCGGCATGGGCGGCTCGATCGTCTACGGCACGACCGAGACGCTGAACCTGTCGCTCGGCGTGGGTAACGACGACCTCACGATCCAGTCCACCGCGGCCGGCACGCAGACCAACGTCTTCGGCGATCTGGGCGACGACATCATCACCGTCCAGGCGACCGGCGGCGAGACGAACCTCTTCACGGCCGAGGGCGCCGACACCGTGAACGTCACCGGCTCGGGCTCCGGCGGGCTCACGGCGATCCAGGGCGACCTGGTCATCGCCGCAGACCTCGATGCCACGCCGGACGGCGCCGCCAACATTTTGAACATCACGGACACGACCAGCATCGGCAAGTCCGGTCTCGCGGGCGGGACGCTCACGGCCTCGACCCTGACCGGTCTCGGCATGGGTGCTGTCGTCCAGTACGGCGGGTTCGAGACCCTGAACCTTTCTCTCGGTGAGGGGAACGACCAGTTCACGATTGCTTCGACGATGGCTGACGCCACCAACGTGTTCGGCCGCGGCGGCGCCGACCAGATCGAAGTCGAAACGGTCGCGGGTACCGTGGCGGTGGATCTCGGCCTCGGCAACGACGTGGTCACGGTCTTTGACGGCATCGGCGATGCGGCCGCCGTGGACTCTTCACTATCGATCGACACGAACACGGGCGACGACAACATCATCCTGAACCTCGGACGCCAGCTTGGGCTGACGATCACGATCACGGACAGCGACCCGGTGGTTGGTTTTGACAATCTCTTTGTCAACACCACCGAAGGCGCCGACAGGGTTTTCCTCGATGCCGGCTCGGACCCGGTCGATCTGACGGACGGCATCATCGTCGTCGGCGAGCGATTCATCCAGAAGGTGAACGGGCTTGGCGAGCCGCTGTTCAACCTGCAGGCGACTGATTCGGTGACCGGCGACCCGCTTTTCGACGCGTTCGACCAGCCGATTTTCGTTGTTGATATGGACGGCAATCCGGTGGAGGTCATCGACGACGGCGCTCATGATCCTGCTCTCCTCCGCGCGGTCCAGATCATCCATCCCGACCGCGACGACATCGGCTACGACCACATGGACAAGGTCACCGTCCGGACCTTCGGCGGCGCCGACATCGTGCAGGTGGACGACAACGCGGTCGAAACCGTCATCGAGCTCGGCGCAGGCAACGACCTCATCAACATCGCGACGGTCACGACGTTCCTCGACGAGTTCGGCATCGAGGTGGTCAATCTCGAACAGACGACGGCCGGCACGTCGGCGATCATGCGGGTCTTCGGCGGGTCCGGGAACGACGAGTTCAACGTCTTCCACAATGAAGCCAAGCTGTTCCTTTTCGGCGAAGAAGGCGACGATGTGTTCGCCATCTTCACCTTCCTCGTCCTGGCGGAGGAGGGGAGCACGGACGCCCTGAACCTGACCACGCTCGACGGCGGTACCGGCTCGAATTCCTACGAATACCTCCAGAACGCGCCGGTCGAGATCGTCGGCGGGCCCGGCACGGATACGCTGGTGATGACCGGTACCGGCATCAAGGACGTTTTCGTCGTCACCGACCAGTTCATCGCCGGCGCGGGCCGCCAGGTGCTGCTGAAAGACAATATCGAGCGGATCATCGTCCAGGGCGCCGGTGGGGACGACGAGATCTACGTGCTCAGCACGAAAGCCGGCGTCGAGACGATCATTCGCGGCGGGTCGGGCGACGACAAGATTTACCTCGGCGGCGACCACCCGGTGCTGGTTTTCGACCCGCCGCCCCAGACCGTGCAGCCCCCGACGATCCGGCGCGTGGACTATGTCCTGGAGACGACGATCTTCGCGTTCGATCCGTCGCCGTTCCAGCGCGTGGTGCCGCTCTTCGAGCTTCAGAATATCCAGGCGCTCAATGCCGCGGGCGAGCAGGCCCGTTACGGCGGCGTCGTGACGAACACCGTCATCAACTTCGCGCCGGTCACGTTCAATTTCTTCTTCTTCAGTTTCACGATCTCGATCCCGGTGAGCGCCACGATCACCGTGGACCCGCAGCCGTTCAGCTTCCCCGTCACTCGAATTGTTCCGAGAGTGACGACGATCACGCCGCCGGCGATCACGGTGGACCAGCCGCCCTTTGCCTTCAAGGTGGACGCGGTCCACCACCTGACCGGCATCAAGGGCAAGCTGACGATCGAGGGCGGCGAGGCGGTCGAGAGCGTGACGGACGGAGGCGACCAGGTCATCGTCCACAACGAACAGGGCGCCGCCACGCCGGGCACGCTGACAGGCAACCAGCTGGCCGGCCTTGGCATGGGGCTGCCGGGCGTCGAGTATCGCGAGGTCGAAAATCTCGACATCCGATTGGGCAGCGGCAACGACAATTTCACCATTGAGGACACGTTCGACGGGACAACCCGCCTCGTCACCGGCGCCGGCAACGACGTCGTCAACATCGAGGCGATTTCTGGCGACACGACGATCTGGGGCGGCGCCGGCCACGATACGTTCAACGTCCACGACGACGCACAGACGCTTGCGGGGATCGACGCCACGCTCACCATCAATGGCGATCTGCACTTCCGCGAACAGACGGTCAACTGGGTGGATGGCCTGCCGGACACACCGGTACCGGCCTCTCTGCTGGTGGTCAACCAGTCAGGCCAGCAATACACGACGATCGTCAACGGCCAGCCGGTGCAGAGCATGGGGCCGGCCTTTGTGGATGTGGCCGTTCTCAATCCGGTGACCGGCGAAGTCGTGACGACCGGCCTGACCAAGACGATCGTGACGCGGCGAATCGCGCTGCCCTTCCCGAACAAGCAGACGTTCGTCGAGACCTTTGACGGCGACGATACGCTGAATATCGTCAATACGGGTGAGGACGGCGAGGTGACCGCAACGCTCGATGGCGAGTCGATCGATCTGAGCAACATGCCGGGCCGGATCGTCTACGCCGAAAGCCCATCCACTGTCGAGCAGATCAATATCACGCTCGGCGACGGCAACGATGCGTTCAACGTGCTCGGCACGAACGTCAACACAGCGACGCATCTCCGTACTGGCGCCGGCGACGACACGATCACGGTCGGCAACAACGGCTCGTTGGACGGTGTGCTGGGCCTGCTGGACATCGACGCCGAAAGCGGTCTGCACAATGTATTGATCGTGGACGACTCGGCCGATCCCGACGCCGATTCCAACGTTGTAATCGACGGTTTGTCCATTGCCGGACTGGCTCCGGCCGAGATTCTTTACACCGCCACGGGCGGCTTCTTCGGCAGTCACTATGACGCGGCGTCCGGTCAATTCTCGGCAGGCATCCTGATCTCCGCCGGCCTGGGCGGCGATACCATCACGGTGACCGGCGCGCGCAGCGACGAGGACGTGGTCGAGGTAACCCGCGTCAGTGCCGGTGGAGGCGACGACGAGGTCACGATCCCGGCAACCGATCCTCGCTATCTGGAGGTCCATGGCGGAACAGGTGAGGATCTCATCGAGATAACAGCCGGCGGCGGTCTCTTCGGCGGCCTCACGGTCTTCGGTGACGAGGACAACGATACGCTCATCGGCGGCCCGGCCGCAGATGTGCTCGTAGGCGGTCTCGGTGGCGACACGGTCCAGGGCGGCGAGGGCGACGATGTGCTCGTGGGCGACAATGCCCGGATCGTGCGCGATGCGTTCTACGTCGTGCAGCGCACCGAGACGCAGGATGACGCCCTGGGCGGCGACGATATCCTCTTCTCCAGCGAGGGCAATGACGTTCTTCTCGGCGGCGCGGGCGACGACCGGCTCACCGCGCTCTTCGGTGGCAGCATTCTCGTCGGCGACGCGGGCGTGGTCGTGCGGGACGACGGCTCAGCCGAAGCCAACGACGTCTTCACCACGACTTCCGGGATCGGCGGGGACGACATTCTCATCGGCGGGCCACAGACCAATATCCTGATCGGCGGAGCCGGTAAGGACACCATCACGGGCGGGGACGGCGACGACGTCATTCTCGGCGACGGCGGCTACGTCGAGCGGAATGCGCTTAACATCCTTCTCGTGGCGCGCACGCTCGATGACGCGACAGGTGATACGGACATCATCACGGGCGGGGACGGTAGCGACGTCATCCTGGGCGGAGCGGGCAGCGACGTCATCACGGCCAGCCTGGGCGGCGACATCATCCTGGGCGACGCCGGAGAAGCCGATCTTGACGGCGACGTGTTCACGACCAGCCCGACCGTCGGCGGGAACGATCAGATCACGGGCGGCTCAGGGTTCGGCGCAGCCAACCGGAGCATCATTATCGGAGGGGCCGGTTCCGACATTCTGGCAGGCGGGAATGGCGACAATGTCCTGATCGGCGATGGCGGCTACGTGACGCGCCTGGCCGGAATTGTCCAGCAGGTCAGGACGATCGATCCGGCGACCGGCGATGCCGACACGATCACCAGCGGTGACGGCAACGATATCATTCTGGGCGGCGCGGGCGGCGACCACATCACGGCGGGTCTGGGCAGCGACATCATCCTGGGCGACAACGGCGAGGTGAACCTCAACCAGGCCGGCGCCAACGACATCATGTCGATCGCAACCGGGATCGGCGGGGACGACCAGATCACCGGCGGGGCCGGGGAGAGCTTCATCATCGGTGGCTTTGGCGCCGACATCATCACGACCGGCGCCGGCTCGGCCGTCATCCTTGGCGACAACGGGGTCGTCCGCCGGAACAGTGCGGAGGTCGTGACCCAGGTCCGGACGACCGACGCCGACGGGACCACCGGCGGTGTGGACGAGATCACGAGCGCGGCCGGGTCCAACGTGATCCTCGGCGGAGTGGGTGGCGACCTGATCGATGCGGCCGGCGGGGTGAACCTCATCCTCGGCGACAACGGCGTCGTGAACGTGAACGATGCGGTTGCCAACGACATCGAGACGACCGAGCCGACAGTCGGCGGCGATGACGTCATCACGGGCGGCGCGAACAACATCATCCTGGGCGGGTTCGGCGCGGATCAGATCACGCTGGGCGGCGGGACCAACACGGTCCTGGGCGACAACGGCGTGATTCGTCGGGATGGCGACGAGCAGGTTACCCGGGTCCGCACCACGGATCTGGACGACACGACAGGTGGTGCCGACATTATCACCAGCCAGGGTGGCGTCAATATCATCCTCGGCGGCGTGGCGGCCGACGTGATCAACGCGGCGCAGGGCAGCAACATCGTGCTGGGCGACAACGGCGAGGTGAACGTCGGCGGCGATGTGTTCACGACCGATTTGACCATCGGCGGCGATGACGTCATCACGGGCGGCGCGAACAACATCATCCTGGGCGGGTTCGGCGCGGATCAGATCACGCTGGGCGGCGGGACCAACACGGTCCTGGGCGACAACGGCGTCGTGCAGCGTAACGGCCAAGGCCAGGTGCTGGCGGTCTTCACCACCGATGCGGATGCCTCCACGGGCGGCGCGGACGAGATCCTGAGCCAGGGCGGCGTGAACATCATTCTGGGCGGAGTCGGCGGCGACCTGATCGACGCGCCCTTGGGCAGCAACATCGTCCTGGGCGACAACGGACGGGTCAATGTCGGCGGCGACGTCTTCACGACCGATCTCACTGTCGGTGGTGATGATGTCATCACGGGCGGTGCCGATAACACCATCCTGGGCGGGTTCGGCGCGGACGAGATCACCCTCGGCAGCGGAACGAATACGGTTCTGGGCGACAACGGGATCGTGCGGCGTGTGGGCAGCGTCGTGACCCAGGTCAAGACGACTGATCTCGATGCCTCCACGGGCGGCGCGGACCACATTCTGAGCCAGGGTGGCGTGAATATCATCCTCGGCGGCGTGGCGGCCGACGTGATCAACGCGGCGCAGGGCAGCAACATCGTGCTGGGCGACAACGGCGAGGTGAACGTCGGCGGCGATGTGTTCACGACCGATTTGACCATCGGCGGCAACGATCAGATCGCAGGCGGGGCGGACAATACCATCCTGGGCGGCTTCGGCGCCGATCAGATCACGCTGGGCGGTGGCACGAACGTCGTGTTGGGCGACAACGGGATCGTGCGGCGTTTAGGCAACGTCGTCACGCAGGTCAAGACGACCGATCTCGATGCCTCCACCGGCGGCGCGGACCACATCACGAGCCTCGGCGGCAGCAACGTCATCCTGGGCGGCGTCAGTGGCGATCTCATCGACGCGGCGCTCGGAACCAACATCGTACTCGGCGACAACGGCGAAGTGAACGCCGGCGGTGACGTCTTCACGACCGAGCCGACCATTGGTGATGCCGATGTCATCACGGGCGGTGCCAACAACATCATTCTGGGCGGCGCGGGCGGCGACCAGATCACGCTGGGCGGCGGAACCAATACGGTGCTCGGCGACAACGGGACTGTCTTCCGCACGGGCGGCGTCGTCACCCGGGTGGTGACGGGCGACGAATCCGACACAACGGGCGGCGCCGATCAGATCACGAGCCTGGGCGGCCAGAACATCATTCTCGGCGGCACCTTTGCCGACATCATCAGCGCTCCCGGCGGCACCAACATCATCCTGGGTGACAACGGCGAGGTCAACGCCGCAGGCGACGTGTTCACGACCGGGCCCACGATCGGCGGCGCCGATCAGATCACGGGCGGCACGGGCGACAACATCATCCTCGGCGGCGCGCTGGGCGACCTGATTGCGGGCGGTAACGGCCGCGACGTCGTTCTTGGCGACAACGGCCGCGTTTTCCGCACGGGCGGCGTCGTCATGCACGTCGAGACCACCGACTTCACGATCGGCGGCAACGACGCAATTGCGGGCGGCGGCGCCGACGACATCCTGCTCGGCGGCGCAGGAGCCGATTTCATCACGGGCGGGCTGGGTCAGGACATCATCGTCGGCGACAACGGCACAGTGAATCTGACCGGCGCCACGCCGGTCGTGACGAGCACGCAACCCACGATCGGCGGCGGCGACGTGCTGCACGGCAACGACGGCAACGACACGATCTACGGCGGCGCGGGCGATGATGAGCTCTACGGCGAATTCGGCAACGATGCGCTCCATGGCGAGGCCGGGCATGACATCGTACTGGGCGACGCCGGCGTGCTCGTCCCGACGGCGCGCCTCAACGCCAACGGATCGCTCCACAAGGACGTCCTCCTTACCGATATTGGCATGATCACCGGCCGCGTGAACCTCGACGGTCTGGGCTGGCACGATCTCGACCACGACCTGGCCGCGAGCCTCGTCGGCGCCGACCTCCTGCTCCTCGCCGGCGCCTACAACGCGAACGGCTCCCAGCATCTCGTCGGCGGGCAGCCCTGGTGCCAGGAGTGGGACACGGAGTTGCTGCTCGTCACGCTGTTCGACGACGGCAACGATACGCTCACGGGCGGCGATGGCGACGACGCCCTCTACGGCGGACGCGGTAACGATACGCTTATAGGAGGATCGGGGCGCGACTTCCTTGAAGGCGACCTCGGCCACGACAGCCTGGACGGCGGCGACGGCGACGATCAACTGGTCGGAGACCGTGCGACGGTACTGTCATCCGACGGCCAGGTGCCGAATGTCGTCCACTCGTTGCGATTGATCGCTGGCCCGGGTTCGATCGAGGTCGCGGCCGGGATCGTCCTCGGCCCGGACGGCACCACGATCCATCCGCTCGTAGCCGTGACACCCGGCCACGACATCGATGCGCTGCCCGGTCTTTTGGCGACGCTCACAGGCAACGCGCTCGTGCCGGGCGACAACGTCCTCGCGCGCGCCGATGGCACACACCTCGTGCCCTTTGCCGGCATGGTTCCGGCCATCAACGGCCATCTCGATCTCGTCGCCGGAAACGACATGCTCGTGGGCGGCGCGGGCCACGACATGCTCGTCGGCGACAACCTCAGTCTGCTTGCCACGACGTTGACCTTCACTAGTTCCCTGATGGAGCAGGCGAGCAGCCTCACCGAGGATTGGCTTGATCTCGCCGACGATCTCGCCGATTTCACGGACGATCTGCAGGATGCCGTTGCCGACCATGATCACTGTGACGATGATGATTTCGACCATGACTGGGACCGTGTCGTGGTTGACCAGACATTCCATATCGGAGCGGACACGCTGAACGGCGACGCCGGCAACGATGTCCTTGTTGGCGACGATGCCACGGTCCTGGCGATGTCCTTCCAGGTTCCGGTGGGACAGGCCCATGCGCTGGAACATCTGGTCGACGATCTGCTGGAAGTAGAGTGCGAACTGGGAAGCGCGGCGCACGACCTCGCCGATATCGAGCACCACCTCCGTGAGGTCGTCGTGCAGGTGCCGCACCAGAAGCATTTCCATACGGCACTCGAATACCACATCGACCGCCTGTTCATCGGCAACGACATCCTCAACGGCGGCGACGGCAACGACTTGATCGTCGGCGACGCCTGGTCTCATCTGACGCCGTCGATCACCGTGATCCCCGGCGGCACGCCGTCCAGTTGGCATCATGACCACGACGATGATTGGGACCACGATCACGATCATGATGACCACCATCATCACGATGTCCCGCTCGATAACGTGACCATCGGAAACGACGTGGTGAACGGCGGAGCCGGCAACGATCTGGTGTTCGGCGACAGCAGTGCGCTGGTGGCGCCTTCGTTGGTCAGGGGGACCGGCGTCTCGTCTTACGACTTCAATAAGGTGGACAACGGTCTCGAGAATGTTCTGGACCACCTGACGGACATGGATCACCGGCAGCACGACTGGTTCGAGGATCACCATGACGGACATGACGACCATCACTATCAGGTGGACGGCGGTCACGACACGCTGAACGGCGGCGACGGCAACGACATCCTATTCGGGCAGGGCGGCAACGATACGCTCATCGGCGGCAGCGGCGACGATTGGCTCATCGGCAACAGCGGCAACGATTCGTTGAACGGCGGCACCGGGAAGAACAAAACGTACAGCGGGGACAACGACTCGAGCGAGCTTCGGCAGCTCGTCGCGACCCGCCTGGTTGACTGGTCCGGGCACGTGAACGCGTTCGGCTCTTCCCAGGGCCTCCGCTTCCCTAGCCCCTGGGTCTCGAACTTTCTCCTCAAGGTCGAAGAAGGAGGGGACTGCCCCAACGACAGTATTCTGATCCTCATCCCCAAGGGCAACTGATGACGACTGAGCCTGCCAGGCAGGGGCTTGACTCTTGCCCCCTCGTCAGAGCATCTTTGCTACCGTTCTGAAGTTCGCTCAGCCACTCAATTAATCAGTGAGGAGGAATTATGGCCACCGACCGTAATCGTGAGAGCGCCGTCCCGCGGCAGACCGACAATGCCGCCGCAGCCGCGGCGGGCATGCCGAGGATCAAGTGGGATGACGCCCAGATGCAGAGTTCCTATGCCAACGTGGCGAACGTCGCCAGCACGCGGGAGGAAGTGGTGCTGTTGTTCGGGATCAACCAGGCGTGGCATGCCGGGCAGAAAGAGGTTGCCATTCAACTGACGAACCGGATCATTCTCAGCCCCTTTGCGGCGAAGCGTCTGCAGACGTTGCTGGGCAATGTCCTTACCGAATACGAGTCGCGATTCGGCCAGATCAGCGTCGAGGCACGATAAGGAGTCTGTCGAGGCTCCGTGCGCAAGGGGCCGTATTTCGTGTCCCCTGCATTCTTCCTCTAGCGGGAGGGCCAGTGGGTTGGCTCTCCCGCATAAGTCTCCCAAATCTTAGCCACACATGTGCAAAAACTCCTGGTCTATTGCCAGGGAACCAGGGGGAGACTTTATGCCTGTCCAACCAGCGCTCCAAACCATCCCCTATATTGGAATTTTGCTTGATTTGGTCTATAGTTACACTTCCTCAACGCTGAAATTTTATCAGGTTTGACATGGATGGCAGGGCCGGAACAGAGCGTGGAACACTTGGCCAGGGGGCCGATCCTGCGCCGGGCGGAATGTCTGCCCGTGCAGGTGATCAGGAGCAGGTTCTCTGGGCCGATTTTGCCGGGGCCACCTCTGTGGAGGCCTTTTGCCGGGGCTGGCTGGCCCTCCAATGTCGGATGATCTCCGGGGTGACCGGAGGGCTTATCCTTGTCGAAGCCGCCGATCATGGGCAGTTTGCGCCGGCGGCGGTCTGGCCTGACCGCCGCCGCAACCTGACCCATCTCACCGCCATTGCCGAGCAATGCCTGAAAGAATGCCGGGGTCTGGCCCAGACCCGCGATGTGGAGCCGTCTGGAGGCGGGGTGCCCGGTGTCCGACACGAGATCGCCTATCCCGTCGAGGTCAGCGGCCGGCTCTACGGCGTCGTCGTCCTCGATCTCTCGCAACGCCCGGATCGCGACCTGCAGGAGGCCACCCGCCGGCTCCATTGGGGGGCAGCCTGGCTGGAATTGCTGTTCCAGCGCGAAGCCACGGCCCGCGACGGAGCAACCAAAGAGCGTATGCAAAGCATTCTGGACGTGACCGCCACAGTCCTGGCCCATGATCGCTATCACGCCGCGGCCATGTCCCTGGCGTCCGAATTAGCCACGCGGTTTGGCTGCGAGCGGGTCAGCGTCGGGCGGGTCCGGCGGCGTCGCTGCCGCGTGCAGGCCGTCTCGCACAGCGCCCAGTTCGGCAAACAGACCAATCTCATCCGGGCGGTCGAAGCCGCCATGGACGAAGCCCTGGACCAGCATGCGTCCGTCGTCTATCCCGCTCCCGACGGGGCGCCCGCACGCGTGATGCGGGCGCATGCGGACCTGGCCCGTGAACAGGAAATCGGAGCGGTGTGCTCCGTGCCCTTCCATGAAGGCGACCGGCTGGCTGGCGTGCTCACCCTGGAGCGAGCCGAGAACCGGCCCTTCGATGCCGCGACGGTCGAATGGTGCGAGGCCTTCGGCGCCGTGGCCGGACCCATTCTCGGACTGCGGCGCCGCGAAGATCGGTGGATCGGGGCCAAGCTGTGGGATGCGCTGGCCACGCAGACCCGGCACCTGCTCGGTCCCCAACATGTCGGGCTCAAGCTGGCGGTTTTCTGTGTAACGGCAGTGGCGACCTTCTTCGCGCTGGCCAAGGGCGACTATCGGATCTCCGTGAAAACCCTCCTAGAGGGGCAGGTCGTGCGTGCGGCCGCCTCGCCCTTCAATGGGTACATTGTGGAAGCGCCGGTCCGCGCAGGCGACGTCGTCACGCAGGGGCAGATGCTGGGCCTGCTCGATGATCGTGATTTCAGGCTGGAACGCATGAAGTGGGTCAGCCAGCTTCAGCAGTTCCAGAAACAGTACAGCGATGCGCTCGCCAAGCGGGACGCCGCCCAGGTGGAGATCCTGACCGCCCAGGTCAATCAGGCCAAAGCCGAACTGGCCCTGGTCGAAGACCAGCTCAGCCGCACCCACGTGGTGGCGCCTTTTGACGGAGTGGTCATCAGCGGCGACCTCAGCCAGTCATTGGGCGCGCCGGTGGAACGCGGGCAGGTGCTCTTCGAGGTCGCGCCGCTGCAAGCCTACCGCGTGATTCTGGAAGCGGATGAACGGGACGTGGATGACGTGGCGGTCGAGCAGCACGGCCAGCTCGTGCTCTCCGCGTTTCCCGCCGATGCGCTGCCGTTTACCGTCGTCTCGGTCACGCCCGTTTCCACGGCCCGTGAGGGGCGCAACTATTTTCGCGTCGAGGCACGCCTCGATCAGCCGCCGGATCCCCGCATGCGGCCGGGCATGGAGGGGGTGGGCAAGGTCGTGGTGGATCGCCGATTGCTGATCTGGATCTGGACCCACGAGGCGATTGACTGGATCCGGCTGGCATTGTGGACGTGGCTGCCTTAACTGAAAGTGCTGAGGACTGAGCGATGAGGACTGAGCGGGCAGAGGTACGGACGGAGTGCCTGTTTTTGATGACGGTAGCATTCATCACTTGGCCCTCAGTCCTCAGTCCTCAGTCCTGAAGCAACGCGCATGAGCGAGTCTTTGTTCAGCACTTCCTGGTACCGCGTGTCGGGGTTGAAGCCCAGGCTGCGGGGGCATGCGCGCATCCACCGCCACCAGTATCGCGGCGGCACGTGGTATGTGATGCAGGACCTGGCCGGGGGGAAATTTCACCGATTCAGCCCTGCCGCCTACGTCGTCATGGGCCTGATGGACGGCCGCCGCACCGTGCAGGAAGTCTGGGATGTCGCCCTGGGCCGGCTCGGCGACGACGCGCCGACCCAGGACGAAACCATCCGCCTCCTCAGCCAGCTCTATAATGCGGATGCGCTGCAGTGCGACGTGCCGTCCGATACGGCCGAATTATTCGTCCGCCATCAGCGGCAGCAGCGGCGTCTGTGGATGGGGCGCCTGTTGAATCCGTTTGGATGGAAATTCCCCCTCTACGATCCCGAACGTCTGCTGACCCGGTTCCTGCCGGTGGTCCAGCCCCTCGTGAGCTGGGGCGGCTTCCTGCTCTGGTCGCTCGTCGTCGGCGCGGGAACCATTGCCGCCGTGATGCATTGGACGGACCTCAGCCAGGACGTCGTGGATCAGTTGCTCGCCCCGCGCAACCTCGTGCTGCTCTGGCTCCTGTTCCCGGTGATCAAGATTCTTCACGAGTTCGGCCACGCCTTCATGACCAGGGCTCTGGGCGGGGAGGTGCACGAGATGGGCGTCACCCTGCTGGTCGTGACGCCGGTGCCCTATGTGGACGCTTCGTCGTCTTCGGTTTTCCCGAATAAGTGGCACCGGATTGCCGTGGGCGCGGCCGGCATGATCGTCGAGCTGTTCCTGGCGGCGCTGGCCCTGTTCGTCTGGCTGAACGCGGAGCCCGGCGTGGTCCGCATGGTGGCGTACAACACGATCATGATCGCGGGCGTCTCGACGATCCTGTTCAACGCCAACCCGCTCCTCCGGTTCGACGGATACTATATGCTGGCCGATTTTCTGGAGATGCCCAACCTGCGCCAGCGGTCCAACGCCTATTTCGGCTACCTGTTCGAACGCTATGCCTTCGGCCGTACCGATGCCGACCAGCCGCACGCCACCCAGGGCGAGCGCGTCTGGTTCGTCCTGTTCGGCGTGTCTTCGCTGGTCTACCGCATTCTCATCATGGTCGGGATCTTCTGGCTGTTCGCCGAAGCCCATTTTCTTCTGGGCATGCTCTTCGGGCTGCTCACGGGCGTGCCGTTTTTCGTGATGCCGGCGGTCAAGATCGTCAACTATCTTGCGACCAACCCGCGCCTCCGTCGCGTCCGTTTCCGCGCCGCGGTGGTCGCCGGCGTGGCGACCGCGGTTGTGGCAGGGCTCCTGTTCGTGGCACCGGTGCCCTGGCGGACGCGCGCGGAAGGCGTCGTGTGGCTGCCCGAAGAGAGCTACGTCCGCGCGGGGGCGGAAGGGTTCATCACTGACATCGTGACTCGATCGGGCGCGACGGTACACCCGGGCGATGTGCTCATCCTGTGCCAGGATCCCATCCTGGCCTCGCGCGCCTCGGTGTTGAAGTATCGTCTGGCCGAGTTGCGGGCGCGGTATGCCGCCGAGATGCCGCACGATCTGGTCAAGGCGCAGGTCGTGCAGGAGGAGTTGCGGTACGCGGAAGGGGATCTGGTGCTGACGGAGCAGCGTATGGGCGAACTGACCATCCGCAGCAAAACGGCCGGCACGTTCGTCCTGCCGAAGGCGCACGATCTGCCCGGCCGGTTCGTCAAGCACGGCGAAGTGCTGGGGCATGTCGTGGATTTTTCCACCATTACCGTCCGGCTGGTCGTGCCGCAGGAGGACGTGGATCTGATCCGCAACGCCAACGAGGGGGTGGAACTGCGGCTGTCCGAGCGTCCCGGAGAGACGATTCCGGCGTCGGTCGAACGGCTCGTGCCCCAGGCGACGGAGCAGTTGCCGAGCAAGGCGCTCGGCAGCGAAGGCGGGGGCCGGTTTGCGGTGGATCCACGGGACCCGGACGGGCTCAAGACGATCGCGCGGCTTTTTCAGATCGATCTTCAGGTACCGGCTGAGTTCAAGTTCGTGAATGTCGGCGGGCGCGTGCTGGTGCGGTTCGACCACGGGTGGCTTCCGCTGGGAAGTCAATGGTACCGCCAGGTGAGGCAGTTGTTTTTATCGAGGCTCAATGTCTAGCGCTTTTCTCCACGCCGGTGCCGTGCGCGGCGCGTACCCGGAACGGCTGGACCGTCGCCTGGGCAAACTGGACCAGTTCGGCGAGAAGTTGATCGCGCCGATTGCGAGGCGGCTGCGGCGGCGTGCGCCGTCCCGCGAGGCCCTGCTGGCCGCGGTCCACGCCGAGGCGCGAACCGTTGAAGGGTTGGGGGAGAGACCATTTCAGGATGCCGTCGCGGAATTGCGCGGCCGTCTGCTTCGAGAAGGGGCGGGCGAAGCGCTGGTGGCCAGATCGTTTGCGCTCGTGCGGGAGGCCGCCTGGCGGACGCTGGGCCAGCGTCACTACGACGCGCAGTTGATGGGTGGACGCATCCTGCTCGGCGGCATGGTCGCGGAGATGGAGACCGGGGAGGGGAAGACGCTGACGGCGACGCTGCCGGCCTGCACCCTCGCGCTGCTGGGCATTCCCGTGCACGTGGTGACGGTCAACGACTATCTGGCCGGCCGGGATGCGGAATGGATGGGGCCGGTCTACCGCATGCTGGGACTGAGCGTGGGGGTGATCGTGCATGGATTGGATCCGGATGCCCGCCGGAAGGCCTATGCGTCCGACATCACCTATTGCTCCAACAAGGAACTGGTGTTCGATTATCTCCGCGACCGGATGGCGCAGGGAGCCAGACCGACGGCGATTCATCTGAAGTTGCAGCGTCTGTACGATCTGGAGACGAAGTCCAGACGGGTGGTCCGCGGTCTCTACTGTGCGATCGTGGACGAAGCGGACAGCGTGCTGGTGGACGAGGCCCGCACGCCGTTGATCATCTCGGGCCAGGGGGGCGTGGCGCCCCAGCGCGAGATCTATCAGGCCGCGCTCGATCTGGCGGGGCAGCTCGAGCTGGAGCAGGATTTCACCATTGATCGTGAGGAACGGACTCTCCGCATGACGGAGCCGGGCCGCGACAAGCTCGCCGCGCTGGCGGAACCGCTTGGCGGCGTGTGGCGCGGCGATCTGCGTCGGGAGGAATTGACGCTCCTCGCGCTCAGCGCGCGCCATCTCTTTCTCAAGGACCGGCATTACCTGGTCCGGGAGAACAAGGTCGAGTTGATCGACGAATTCACCGGGCGGGTCATGGCGGACCGCAAGCTCGAGAGGGGCCTGCATCAAATGATCGAGGTCAAGGAGGACTGCGCGGTGGCCGCTCAACAGACCGTGCTCGCGCGCCTCACATACCAGCGGTTTTTCCGGCGCTATCACTGGCTGTGCGGCATGACGGGCACGGCCAAGGAAATCGCGCGCGAGCTGTGGACGGTATACGGACTTGCGGTGATGCGGATCCAACCGAATCGGCCCGTGCAGCGGCGCGCGCTGCCGGACCGGATGTACCCCAGCAGCGACGACCGGTGGGCGGCGGTGGTGGACCGGATTCAGGCCGTCCATCGCGAGCGACGGCCCATTCTGGTGGGGACCAGATCGGTCGAGGCCTCGGAGCAATTGAGCGCGATGCTGCAGGCCGCCAATTTGCCGCATCGCATCCTGAACGCCCGCCAGGATCAGGAGGAGGCTGAAATCGTCGCCCATGCCGGCGAGGCGGGGCAGATCATGGTCGCCACGAACATGGCTGGCCGCGGCACGGACATTCGTCTGGGCGACGGTGTGGTCGGACTGGGCGGCTTGCACGTGATTGCGACGGAGCGGCACGAATCGGGACGCATCGATCGGCAGCTGTTCGGCCGGTGCGGCCGGCAGGGCGATCCGGGCAGCTGTGAAGCGATCATGGCAATGGACGACGAACTGGTCGCCACCTACGGCCGCGGCGTCTGGCGCTGGCTGGCCTCGCTGGCCTCGGCGGCCGGACGCCCGCTTCCGCAGTGGATCGTCCGGCTGCTCACCCGCAAAGCGCAGCGGACCGCCGAGCGGCTCAACGCGCGGACTCGTCGCGAACTCCTGCGCGCCGACGAACAGATGGAAACCGCGCTCGCGTTTTCAGGGGAGGCCGAATGATGTTGCTGCGACGGGCCGCGCTCATGAGTCTGGCCGGCCTCGGCCTGGCGTGGCTGGCGTCGTCAGGCGGCGGGATGGCTGATGCGGCTCAACGGGAGGAGTTGAACTGCCTGATCGAGCCGAATACGACGGTCACGGTCAGCACCCCCGTCGAAGGCATCGTCGAATCGGTCAATGTGGATCGCGGCGACCTTGTGCAGGCCGGGCAGGTGCTGGCCAAACTGGAGTCCAGCGTGCAGGAGGCGGAGGTCTCTGTGCACCGCTACCGGTCCGAGATGCAGGCGGAACTCAAGAGCACCCAGACCCGCTACGAGTTCAGTCTCCGCAAACTTGCCCGCGCCGAGGAGATGTCGAAAAAGGAAACCATCTCGCGGCACGAGCTGGATGAAGCGCAGACGGAGAAGCTGCTGGCCGAACTGGCCCGGATGGAAGTGCAGGAAAAGAAGCGGCTGGCGGAGTTGGAATACAAGCGGGCGCAGGCGGCCCTGGAACTGCGGACGATCAAGAGTCCGCTGGCGGGGGCCGTGGTCGAACGCCTGATCTCGCCGGGCGACTTCCGCAACAACCTCGATCCCAAGATGTTCAAGCTGGCCCAGATCCATCCGCTCCGGGTGGTCGTGTTCGTCCCTGTCTCGATGTTCGGAGGCATTTCGACCGGCATGCGGGCCGAAGTCATCCCGGAAGCGCCGTTGGACCGCCCGCGCGTCGCGGAAGTGACGGTGGTGGATCGGGTGATGGATGCCGCGAGCGGAACGTTCGCCGTTCGGCTGGAGCTGCCGAACCCAAAGTATCAGCTTCCGGCCGGACTCAAGTGCAGAATTCGTTTTCTTCCCAAGTAAGCCGCATTTCGGATGGTGGCAGGTTCAACGCAAGAGGTGATGTATGATTGCACGACTCGATGTCTTCATGGTGACGGCGCTTCTGTCCTTCCTGGGGCTTGCGGGCGCAGTGCCCTCCCAGGCTGAAACAAAACCTGCTCCGGCGACGAAAGTGGCCCGGCCGGCGACGGTATTTCCGACGGTCTTGACGCCGCCGGCGCCGTCGCCGCCGGAGCAGGCGGAAATCAAGCTCAGCCTGCGCGACGCGATCGAAACGGCCCTGGGCAACAACTATCAGATCCGGCTGCAACTGGCCCGGCTCGAGCAGGCCAGGGCGCAGGCGGCGACTCAACTCGGCGCGTTGCTGCCGGTGCTGTCGAGCACCGTCAACGGCGGCAACCAGAAATTCTTCCTCGGGCAGATCGGCGGCAGTCCGGTCGCCACGAACGCGTTCGATCTCTATGACCTCCGAACGAACTTCAATATGAATCTCTACAGCGTCAGCCTGATCGAGCGGTGGCATGCGTCCAGGCGGGGCACGGAGGCCGCCGTGCTGGATACCGAAGCGATGAAACGCGATACGGCGGCGACGGTGTCGCTGCTGTACCTGGAAGCGCTTCGCGCCGAGGCCCTGCATGCGGCGAGCGAGAGCAACGTGCGCCTGGATACGGAACTGCTGACGCTCGTGCAAAATCGGCAGGCGGCCGGCGTGGCGACGGCGTTGGACGCCGCCAGGGCGCAATCGCAGCTGGAACATGAGCGGCAGCGGTTGCTTGCGCTGAAGGCGGACCAGGACCGCGCGCAACTGTCTCTCATCCGCGGGCTCGGCATTCCGTTCGAGGTGCGCCTCCAACTCACGGACCGGCTCGGTCTCCTCGAGGTGCCGATCCCCACGACGGAGGAAGCCTTGCAAGTGGCCATGCAGAACCGCGTCGAGTTAAAGGCGCAGCAGCAGCGGGTCAAGCTGGCCTCGTTGACGCTCGATTCGACGACAGCGGAGCGGTATCCGTCGCTGTCCGCGCGCGGCGATGTGGGGCTGATCGGGAATCAAACGGATTCGACGGTTGTGACGCACAATGTCGGGGTGGTGCTCTCGGTGCCCTTCTTTGACGGGCAACGCGAGGGGCGGGTCAAGGAAGGTCGCAGTCAGGTCAACCAGGAACAAATTCGTCTGTATGATGTGATTCAGCAGATCAACCTGGAAGTGCGGCAGGCGGTGTCGACGCTGGTCCCGGCGCGCGCGCAGGTGCCCGCGGCCGAGCGCGGCCTGGCGGCGGCGCTGCGCGAGATGGAGCTGGCGCGGGAGCGATTTGTCATGCTGGCATCCAGCAACATCGAGTTGACCAATGCGCAGACGTCGGTGGCCAGGGGCAGAGACAACTGGATCGAAGCCCTGTTCCGGTTCAATGCGGCGCGGGTGAATCTGGCGCGCGCGCAGGGACGTCTCGACAATCTCTATTAGCAGGCTGGTGAGCAGGATTGAGGGCGGCCTTGCGCGCTGTTTTCAGGCGGTGTTAAGATGCGCGTGAAGAAGGCTGAGGTTAAAGCTAAGTAAATCCTGATGTGGTCTTCCTCAACCTGAACCTTAACCTCAACCTAGTTTTACTATGCCGAACATCACCCTCTTATATTCCCCGAGCTGCGGAGCCTGCCCCTCGGCCAAGAGCCTCTGGAAAGAGCTGCGGGTCAAATACAGCTTCAGCTATCGGGAAGTGGACATCACGACGCCGAACGGGCAGGAGCTGGCGGACCGTCATGCCATCCGCGCCGTGCCGGCCACCATTATCGACGGCAAACTGACGTTCATCGGCGTGCCCAGCCGCCAGAGCGCCGAAAAAGCTCTGCAGTTGAAAATGAGGCCGCGAGACGCGTAGGTGAGGTGCCGACCATGGGTAACCCTGAAGACGAACTCGACATCGAACTGCCTGAGTTCCCGCCGATGCCTTCCAGTCCGCCGCCGGAGTGCCAGACGTGCGGCGATCCGATGAGATTCGTGGACGGGGATTGGGCTTGTGTAGACTGTAACGGCGAACTGATGGGCCCGGAAACAGGGTAGGATGTTGCCGGCCATTTCAAACATCCTCAAAACGAACGGAGAGGTTTCTTCTGCTCAGAATCGTTACAGGGAGCTATCATCCTGATCTCGAAGCAGCACTTGTCGAAGAAGTCCAATCGCTGAAATCCGCCGATCCGCTTGTCCCTCTTGCCATCGTCGTTCCGTCCATTCCGCTCAGGCGCCGATTACAACAACTCCTCTGCGTCGAGCACCAACTGGCCTTGCTCGATGTCCAGTTCCTCACATTTCACCAACTAGCACTTCAACTCGATGATGAACGGCAGGCTTCACAGGATGCCGGAGAAACGGCCGGGTCTCTTGAGGTGGTGTCGGACCTGTTCTTCGAACGGCTGCTGAGCGGCATTGCGCGTCGCAAGCTTCCCGGTCTGCACGGCCTCGATCTGTCGAATCTTCCTCCCGGCGCCTGGCCGGCCTTGTGGACCACCATGCGGGATCTGCGGGATGCCACAGTGGATCCGTCCGGCGTGTTACGGGCCGTGGCGGAAGGTCTGTTCGATCCGCACGAAACGCCAAATTTACAAGCCCTGTTTACACTGCATGCAGCCGTACTGGAAGCCGGCCGCGCGCTGCACGTCGGCTCCGCCGACGATCTGGCGGCGGCGGTGATTCCCCTGGTGCCGTCGTCCCCGTGGCTGTCCCGCCTGGCGCATGTCTGCTACTACGGCTTCTACGACGTGACTCAGGTGCAGCTCTCGCTGTTCGAGGCGGTCGTCAAGCGCCGCCCGGCCACGCTGTATTTCCCTCTCGGCGACGATCCGGCCTTCGACTTTGCCAGGCGATTTTTTGAACGTCACATCGAACCGCTGCGCGGGACGGAGCCGACCGTGGCCGCGCCGGACGCGCGCCCGGAGACGCCGCCGCAGATCCGGATCATGGATGCGGTCGGGCCGGACGACGAGCTGACCGTGGCCTGCAAGGAAATCCTGACGCTGGTGGAGACGCACGGCTATCGCTTCGATGACATCGGCATGGTTGCCAGAACGCTGGAACCCTATCGTGCCGCGCTCCGCCGGACGCTTGATCAGCACCGGATTCCGTTCACGACGACGGCCGGCTCGCCGGTCATCCGGGAGCCGGCGGCGAAGGTGGCGGCGCAACTGGCGTCGCTTCCACTGACGCAATTCTATCGGGCGCCGATGCTGGATGTGTTGACGTCTGCCTTGTATCGGAGCGGCCTGCCGGAATCAGATGGATGCGAACCACGGCCCGATCTCTGGCGCCTGGCCGTGCGCGAGATGGGCATCACGCGCGGTGAAGCGGAATGGCAGCGGCTGTCGTCGGCAGGGTCGTTGCAGGTGTGGGCGTCGGCGGACGCGGCGGAGGAGCCGGCGGAGGGAACCGGGCAATTTCGCATCGACGCGGCACAACTGCGTCTGCTGGCGAAGCTGGTCGCACGATTGATTGACGACTGCCGTGCCTTGCCGGAACAGGGAAGCGCCGTGGAATTAACGGATGCGTTCGCGGCCCTGGCGGAGCGGCACCTGGCGATTCCCGGACTGACCTCCGACATGCCCGGAGCCGGCGGCGCGACCGAGCAGGCCGCCGCCTGCGGCGCGGCGATCGGCGAAGTGCTGGCGCAGCTTCGCCAACTCGATCGCCTCGGTGAGACGATGCGGTGGGACGAATGGACGGCGCTGTTCATGGATGCGATGGAGCGCGCCACCATGCCGGTCGAGCCGGTGGAACACGCCGGCATCCAGGTGCTGGATGCCATGGCCGCGCGCGGCCTGACGTTTCGCGCGCTCTTCGTCCTGGGCCTGAACGAGAAAGTCTTTCCCCGCTATGTCCGGGAAGACGCGTTTCTGCGCGACCGCAACCGGCGGTTGCTGGACGAAACCCTGGGATACAAAATCGATGAAAAGCTGGCCGGCTACGACGAGGAGCGGCTGCTGTTCGCGCTGCTGCAGCAGGCGGCGAGACAGCGTCTCTATCTGTCGTACCAGCGGGCCGATGCGAATGGGCGGGCGCTGGCCCCCTCGGCCTACCTCGATCCGTTCCTGCGGCAGGAGCCCCTCGGACGGACCGCGGACGTCAGCGTGCCGCGACGGTTATCCGACCGGCTGGAGCTGCCGCTCTTTACTCCACCGCTGCTGACGCGCGAGGAGCTGGCGGTGGGACTGATTCTGCAGGGCCGCGACCCCGTCGCGTTGCTGAACAGCGTCGGCAGGGGCGGGGCGCTGTTCGCGCATGGTTATGCCGCGCTGCACGTCATCGAAAACGAGGGTCGCGGACTCGGCGAGCACGACGGGGTGACCGGTCCGCTGGACCGGCGATGGGCGGCGCTGGCGTCCCGGGGACTGGCGCCCACGTCGCTGGAGCAGTATGCGCGGTGTCCCTTTCAATACTTTTCTGCGCAGGTGCTCCGGCTCGAGCCGGTCCGGTCTGACACGTCGGGCGACGTGTCTCCGCTGGTACTGGGCGAGCTCTGTCACGATACGCTGCATCAGTGCTACCGACGGCTGGTCGAAACCGGGTGGCCGCAGAAAGAATGTACGCGCGATGCACTCCACGCTGAAATCGAAGCGGCGGCGGGAGCCGTTTGCGCCGACTACGCGAAGGACCATGGAACCGGTTATGCGCTGGTCTGGCAACTGGCCCGTGAAACAGTCGTCGTGCTGGCGGAGGCCATGCTCGAATCGGACAGTGAAGAGTTTCGCGCGAGCGGATTCCGGCCGGTCCAGTTCGAGGTCGAGGCGGAAGGCTCGCTCGACGCCGTCGATCCGGTTGCGTTCAAGGGGCTCAAGGTTCGGGGGCGGCTGGATCGGGTGGATCGGCGGGCGCAGCCGCCCGCGTTGCGGGTCATCGATTACAAGTACCGGCACAGCGGCGGCGAACGAAGCGCCGACCGCGATCTGCTGGCCTCCGCCGTGCGAGGGTTTCGTTTGCAGCCGCCACTCTATGCGTTGATGACCCCTGAGGGAGCACCGGCCAAACCGGAGTCGGTCGAATTGGCATTTCTCATGCGCAAACCATCGCCCCAGGTCGAGCGCGCGCGGTTCGAATCTTCCGCCTGGAACGGTCCGGCCGGCGGGTTGCTCAAGAAGACGGTGCAGACGATCGTCGGCGGGATTCGGGAGGGGCACTACGCCATTCTGCCGGACAGCTACTGCGAGCACTGCGAATTCTCAGCGGCCTGCCGCCGCTTTCACGGGCCCACCTGGTGGCGGGCGTACAGCTCGCCGCCGACGCGGCTCCTTCGCCAGTTGCGCAAACTCAAGGTGCCGCATGAGTGAGTGGCAGGCGATTCCGGATGCGCAGGAGCGGCGGCTGGCCGAGACGACGTTCGATCGCAACGTCGTGGTGGTGGCCGGCGCGGGGACGGGGAAAACCACCCTGCTGGTCAACCGGCTGATCCATCTGCTGATGCGGGAGCCCCATCCGGTCGAGATCACGCATCTGGTGGCGCTCACCTTCACCAACAAGGCTGCAACGGAGATGAAAGTCCGGCTGCGCGAGCGGCTGAAAGTCCTGCTGGCGCCCGGGAGCAGTCCTCGCGGCGCGGCCGATCCCGGCGCGGTGACAGGCGCGGACATCCAGGCACGGTACGGCCTATCCTCCGCGCAGATCGCCGGGCGGGCCGGGACGGCGCTGCAGGATCTTGAAAAGGCCCAGATCGGCACGCTGCACAGCTTTGCGGCCCATCTGCTGCGGCTCTATCCGCTGGAAGGCGGCGTGGATCCCAACTTTCAAACGGACGACGGTGAGTTGCGGTTCGAGGAGCATTTTCACAGTCAGTGGGAGTGGTGGCTCGACCAGGAACTGGGCCAGAACGGCGCGCAGCATGCCCGCTGGCGGCGGGTGTTGGCGAGCGTCGGACTCGAGCCGCTTCGGGAGCTGGCCTATACGCTGCGCAGCGAACTGATCCCGCTCGATGAGCTGTGCGCGCAGGGAAACGACCCCCGTCTGTCTCCGGCCCTGCGCGACTGGTTCGCAGCGAAACGGGATCGGGCCGGCGCGCTGCTGGCCGCGCACGACCGGCCGAAGCGCCGGAAGATCGAATCCATGCTGGCGGTGGCGCAGGCCCTATGTGCCGCGCTGGTCGAACGGGGGCTTGAACAGTGTGAAGCCGAGCGGAAGGAATTGGAACGCGAGGTGGGCGATCAGCCGGCCGGGTGGAGCCAGGAGGAGTTTGCCGAGGCGGCCGGACTGATCCGCTCGGCAAAGCACGTGCTCTCTGTGGATCGCGAGTTGATGGAGGACGTGCTCGCGCTGCTGCCGCCGTTCGTGCGGTCGGTGCGCGCGAGTTTTCTGGCGCAGGGCTGGATCGCGTTCGACGGCCTGCTCGCGCGGGCGCGGGCGCTGCTTCGCGATCATCCGGCCATCCGGGAACGGCTCAAGCACGACTATCGGGCCATCCTGGTCGATGAGTTCCAGGACACCGATCCGGTGCAATACGAAATCATTCTGTATCTGGCGGAGCAGGCCGGGCGGCAGCGCTCCGGCTGGCGCGACGTGGACACGGAGCCGGGCAAACTGTTTATCGTCGGCGATCCCAAACAGTCCATTTATGCGTTTCGACGGGCCGACATCGAAGCGTTCGATCAGGTGGTCGGGAAGCTCGAAGCCGCCGGCGGGCTGGTGTACAAATTGACGACGAATTTCAGGAGCCACCAGTCCGTATTGGACGTCGTCAATCCGCTGTTCGACAGACTATTGCGCCATCAAGAGAACGTGCAGCCACCGAATGTGCCGCTGGTGGTGCGGCCTCAGCGCCGTGGGGGCGTCGCGCACCCGGGGGTCGAGCTGCGTCTCGTGACGACCGGCGGGGAGGACGAACTCGAATCGCCGGCCGCCACCCGGATTGAAGCGGACCAACTGGCACGGTGGCTCAAGGACGAGGTGCTGGCTCAGGAAACCCTGACGGATGCGCAGGGACGGCAGACGCCGCTCCGGCCCGGCCACGTGGCGGTGCTGTTCCGGACGCTGACGCATGCGCAGGACTATCTCGATGCGCTGCGGCGGCACGACATTCCCTACGTTACCGACGGCGAGAAGCATTTTTACAGGCGACAGGAGGTCGTGGATCTGGTGAACCTGCTGCGGGTGATCGACAATCCGCACGACACCATTGCGCTCGTCGGCGTGCTTCGTTCGCCCTTGGGCGGCATGACGGACCGTGAGCTGGTCGAGTTGCGCGAGCGGGACGTGCTCGATTACCGGCGTGCGGACCGGCTGGGATCGTGGACGCGTGATCGCGCGGGTGCGCTCGCGCTGCTGTATCGCCAATTGGCTGAGCTCAACCGGGAGGCGCCGGCCCGTCCGCTGCCGGACGCGATGGACCTGCTGTTTGCGCGTCTGCCGGTGCTGGAGCTGGCGGCGGCGTCCCTGCATGGCGAGCAGGCGGTGGCCAATCTCCTGAAGGTGCGGCAGATGGCGGCCGAGCTGGCCGACCGTCCGCATCTGACTCTGACCAGGTTTGTCGACGTGATGATGGCGCGGCTGTCCGAGCAGCCGGATGAAGCCGAGAGCGCGCTGGCGGAGGAGTCGTTGGAGGCGGTGCGCGTGATGACGATCCACAAGGCCAAGGGCCTGGAGTTCCCGGTGGTGATCCTGCCG
>Ga0247727_10001172_pt1 | contig 63937 bp, 56 predicted proteins | sample WisWelCaveWW1625_FD_202498 | JGI IMG/M metagenome (GOLD analysis project Ga0247727, IMG submission 202498) | Biofilm microbial communities from Wishing Well Cave, Virginia, United States - WW16-25 | ecosystem: Environmental > Aquatic > Deep subsurface > Groundwater > Cave microbial mat | place... | reverse complement strand
GATGCTAATCTCAAATCGCATGCCCGGCCCTTTTCTGAGTCTCGACAACCAGAAAATACCAGGCTTCGCCTTGAAACGCCGGGCATGCAGCCGCGACAAATGGAATCTTCCCCGGACAGCCCTGCCCATGCTTGGGGAGAAGGTGGCCCGCAGTGCGGATGAGGGGAAATCGGCGGTTCAAGAAAAATGCGCGCCAGCACGGGCAGTCCGGCAAAACCCCTCATCCGTCGGCTTCGCCGCCACCCCCTTCTCGCACGGGGAGAAGGGACGCCCGCGTGTATGGAAACAAAGAGCCGGCGAGGGCGCCGGCGGTCCATGCATGCAAGTCTTGTGTGTTACTTAAGTGTTAACCACAAGATTTAGCCGTGAACGGCGCAAGAACGAATCAAACAAGTGATTCGTCGATGATTCGTTCTTGTTCTCTTCGGTCCACAGCTTGTCCCAACGCTATGCCACGGGCGGGGAGGCACAGCCGCGAAGGTGACGCGGCGGTGCTCGCTTGACGCTCCCCGCGCCGCCGCCCATGTCAACCGCGCCATGACCTACATCGTCACCGACGCATGCGTGCGTTGTAAATTGATGGATTGCATCGAAGTCTGCCCGGTCGATTGTTTCTACGAGGGCGAGAATTTTCTGGTGATCCACCCGGATGAATGCATCGATTGCGGCGTGTGCGAGCCGGAATGTCCAGTTGACGCCATCAAACCAGATACTTCCGACAGCTCTGACGGCAAATGGCTCAAGATCAACACCGAGTATTCAAAGACTTGGCCAAACATCACCCATAAGGGAACACCACCCGAAGACGCCGACAAGTTCAGGGACGAACAAGGCAAGTTCGAAAAATACTTCAGCTCCAAGCCCGGGGAGGGCGACTGAGCTTGCCAGCTCGCAAGGCTTCCGAAACAGCCTAAACTGTGCTACACCTTGATCAAACAAGGGGCGCTTTAGGCCGCGCCCGGCAGCCGGATCCATCCATCGCGCCAGAACACGCGCAGGACACGAAAATTCGCGGGGAGGCTTCGCCGTCCCGGTGTTGTCGTGCGCCAGCAGAACTGACGTTGCGGAAGGGCCGGTCGCCGCCACTTTTTTGAAGAAAAACCGGAGTTTCTGAATGCAAACCGCCAACGCCACGCCGCCGACTTGCTTCCGCCCGGGTGACCACATCGTCTACCCGGCGCACGGCGTGGGCCGGGTCATGGGCGTCGAAAAGCAGGCCGTCGCCGGCCTCGACCTCGACGTGTTCGTGATATCGTTCGAGCAGGACAAAATGACGCTGCGTGTGCCCACCGCCAAGGCACGCTCGTGCGGCATGCGCCCGCTCGCCTCAGGCGCCGTGGTCGATAAGGCGTTGCTCACCCTGCAAGGCCGCGCCCGCATCAAGCGCACGATGTGGAGCCGCCGCGCCCAGGAATACGAAGCCAAGATCAATTCGGGTGACCTGGTGTCGATCGCCGAAGTCGTGCGCGATCTGTTCCGCGCCTCCGATCAGCCCGAGCAATCCTATTCCGAACGCCAACTCTACGAAAGTGCGCTCGACCGCATGGCCCGCGAACTGGCCGCCGTGGAAAAAATCAACCGCGACGAAGCCATCGTCAAACTGGCCGCCTCGTTGGCGCTGAAGCGCAGCCAAAATCCGCCAGCAATTGTCGCGCCAGCCGCCGAACCCGCGGAAGCGGCTTAAGCACGCACCATTGTCGGGTTTGTGGGGCTCGGACTTCGCTTGGCGAAGCTGGGGAGGGGGAGCGGTTGACGCCCCCTGGCCCTGGTTCTATATACCCCGCCGTTCCCGCGAACTCCGCACGGGCGCGGTTTTGTTATGTGATCGAGCCAGTTCATGTTCGCGGTAATTAAAACAGGCGGCAAGCAATACCGGGTCGCCAAGGGCGATGTGGTGGTGGTCGAGAAGCTCGACGCCAAGGCCGGCGGCGCGGTGACGTTCAAGGACGTGCTGATGGTCGCCGACGGCAAGTCGGTCAAGCTCGGCAAGGACGCCGCCGCCGTCTCGGTCACCGGCAAATTGGTGGAAACTAAAAAGGGCGACAAGGTCGTCGCCTTCAAGAAGCGCCGCCGCAACACCTATCGGCGCAAGATCGGCCATCGTCAGGCCGAAAGCCACGTCAAGATCACCGCCATCGGCGGCAAGGAATAAGATGGCTCACAAGAAAGCGGGCGGCTCCTCGCGCAATGGGCGCGATAGCCCGGGCCAGCGCCTCGGGGTCAAGCGCTTTGGCGGCCAAGCCGTGGGTGGCGGCGAAATCCTGGTGCGCCAGCGCGGCACCAAATTCCATCCCGGCGCCAATGTCGGCCTCGGCCGCGATCATACCCTGTTCGCCAAGTGCGAGGGCCAGGTGAAGTTCGCCACCAAGCGCGATGGACGCACTTACGTATCCATCGCCCCGCTCATGGCGGCTGAGTAGGCGAGACGGAACAGATTTTCCGGGTCGCCTGTTTTAGAGGGCGATCCGGACCCAAAGCGTGGGGCGCCCGGATCGAGGCGCCCTTTATTTTTTGCCCCGCGCGAAACCAGAGCCGGCCTTGGGAGGCTTCGGATGCGGGACATTGCCGAGATCAGAACCGAACGGCTATGGCTACGGCGCTTGCGCCTGAGCGATGCGCCGCGGGTGGCGCGTTTCTGCGGCGATCCCGGGGTGGCGGGGATGATCCTCTACGCGCCTACGCCGTATCTCGGCATCGCCGCGGAGGGCTGGATCATGAGCGTCAACGCCTGTGCGCAAGCGGGCCGCGATGTCGTGTTCGCCGCCGACCTCGACGGCGAGGGGCTGATCGGCGTGATCGGCGCGCACGCGGGACGCGATGACAAATACGAGGTCGGTTATTGGTTCGGCCGGCCGTATTGGGGGCGGGGCTTGGCCACCGAGACGCTCACTGGCTTTCTCGCCCATGCGCGCAAGCTCGGCACCTTGGAAGCGGGACATTTCGTGGACAATCCCGCTTCCGGCCGTGTCTTGCAGAAGGGCGGTTTTGCCTACACCGGCGAAAGCGAAAACCTCTACTCGCTCGGGCGCGGCGAACGTGTGGCGTGCCGGCGGATGCGCTATCCCGGCGAGCGAACCTGCGCCGCGGCGCAGGAAGCAGTGGTGGCGCGCTGAGCCAAGGGAGGGCTTGCTATGGTCGATCGTGTTTTGCCGTTGACGGCCGACCTTTGGCCAGCGCTCGAACGCCTGTTCGGCAAGCAAGGCGCTTGCATGGGCTGCTGGTGCATGCACTGGCGCCTGCCGCACAACGAATGGCAGGCCGCGCGCGGCGGCAAGGCCAAGCGCTTGTTCAAGCGTCGCGTTTGCCGCGGTCCGCCGCCAGGCGTAGTGGCGTTCGAAGGCGACGAAGCCGTCGGCTGGCTGCAGATCGGCCCTCGCGCGGACGCCCCGCAATGGAACGGCGTCAAGAGGGTGTCCGCGCCGCTCAGCCCGGAAGACGCCGAAGACGAACGTGTCTGGGCGGCCACTTGTTTTTTTGTCAGGCCCGGTCGTCGCGGGAAGGGAGTCACGGACACCTTGCTCGCGGCGGGCGTGAAGCTTGCCAAGAAGAACGGCGCGCGCATGATCGAAGCATGCCCGATGGCCCCGGATGGGCGCGCCTCGGCGAGCGGGCTCTATGTGGGGCACGTCAACGTGTTCGAACGGGCTGGCTTTCGCGAAGCGGCGCGGCGCAGGGATAATCGCCCACTGATGAGGCTGGAGCTTGACAAACGGCGGCGCGCCTAACGATCGCGTAAGCGCTGAAGCAAGGCGGTGATGAGGTCGCGCGCTTGGTCGAGCAGGGGCTCGACTTGCAGGCTCCCCGATTGGATGGCAAAGAACAAGCCATAGCCGAAAATGAACAAAAGCGGCATCGCCCGTTCCAGCGAGAACCATTTCATGGCGCGTCTCTTGCCATGGAGCGCGGTCCATTCGTCGCGGATCGGGTGAAGGCCGAGCTGGTCTTCGACCGCGTAGATGGCCTTGTACTTGGCCGCCAGCATGAGCGTGTAATAGGCATTCGAGGTGCGCCAGATCACGCAGGTCATCGCCAGCGCCGAGGCCAGCATGGCGAGCAGGGCGGGGTCGCCATTGTCGCGGGCGATGAAGCCGAGGGCGCCGAAGCCGGCGACGTTGAGGGTCAAGAAGATGTTAGAAAGCTCGCGCCGGGCGTGGCGCGCGTCGCGCACTTCTTCGACCAAGAGCCGATAAAGAGCGAAGGTCATGTCGGTCATGGGCTGTCCCCTGGGTGGCAATTTAGGCGGTGGAACGGGGGAGTCTAGAGCCTTGGAAAAAACGCCGAATTTGCTTATGGGACATATGCAAGCGGCCATTGCACCGCTGGAGAGCGAAATGGGTTTGCGGGTAGCTGTCGTGGGGGCCACGGGAAATGTGGGCCGGGAAATGCTCTCTATATTGGAGGAGCGGCTGTTTCCGGCTGACGAGGTGATCGCCATCGCCTCGCGCCGCTCGCTTGGCCAAGAGGTTAGCTACGGCGACAAAACCCTGAAGTGCAAAGACCTCGAACAATTCGATTTCAGCGGCGTGGACCTCGTGTTGATGAGCGCGGGCGGGGCGACGTCTAAGGAATGGTCGCCGAAAATTGGCGCAACCGGCGCGGTGGTGATCGACAATTCCAGCGCCTGGCGCATGGACGCGCGCGTGCCGTTAGTGGTGCCGGAAGTGAACCCCGAGGCGGTGATGGGCTATGACAAGCTCAACATCGTCGCCAACCCGAATTGCTCGACAGCCCAATTGGTGGTGGCGCTGAAGCCGCTGCATGACCACGCCAAAATCAAACGCGTTGTGGTGGCCACCTATCAAAGCGTCTCCGGCGCCGGCAAGGAAGCCATGGATGAATTGTGGACGCAGACGCGGGGTATTTTCGTCAACGACGAGCTGGTGAAGGAGCATTTCACCAAGCAGATTGCGTTCAATGTGATCCCGCACATCGATGTGTTCATGGAGGACGGCTCTACCAAAGAAGAGTGGAAAATGATGGCCGAGACCAAGAAGATCATGGATCCCGCCATCAAGCTCACCGCAACGTGCGTGCGCGTGCCGGTGTTTGTCGGCCACTCCGAAGCGATCAATATCGAGTTCGAAAACCCGATCAGCGCCGACCAAGCCCGCGATATTCTACGCGAGGCGCCGGGCGTGGTGGTGATCGACCGCCGCGAGGACGGCGGCTATATCACGCCGGTGGAGTGCGCCGGCGAATTCGCTACCTACGTCTCGCGCATCCGCGAAGACTCAACGGTCGATAACGGCCTCTCGCTCTGGGTCGTGTGCGACAACCTGCGCAAAGGCGCCGCGCTCAACACCGTGCAAATCGCAGAGCTGATGCTCAACCGCGGCCTGTTTCGCGTGCTGGCGGGGTAGTGTTGCGCGTCACCTTTCCACCTCCCGGGGGGCGGTCCTGGTCGTCGCGCGTGCGCTAGCTTTGGGGAGGAAAACTGTGCTAATTCCGCTACATAAATGCGCATGCGCGAACATCAGCGGACACGTGTAAACACGGATTTGGGCGGCCTCTCCCCGCCAGTTCAGGAATTTCCGCTAGCGCGGGGTGCAGGCGCGCAGGTCGCCGCCGTCGATCCGCATTCGCTCGTGCGGGTAGGTTCCGTGGTATCGTCACTGCTCCGTTGGCGAAACAGCCAAGCCGAGAATACCAACACGGCCTGATTGAGCCGTGGGATGGCGGTAAGCCTGCCGACGACCTTGCACTTAACCTTGACGCAGTTCGCGCGCCCCGCCATCACCGCGCCATGGTCGAACTCACGCTGCCGCGAAATTCCCAGGTCAAGCCGGGCAAGCGCCACCGCGCTGCCCCAAGTGCGCAAAAGAGGGGCGCGGGGCGCGTGCGCCAATTCAAAGTGTATCGCTACGATCCCGAGAGCGGCGCCAATCCGCGTTGGGACAGCTACGAAGTCGATCTGGACAGATGTGGTCCGATGGTGCTGGACGCGCTGATCGCCATCAAGAGCGACATCGATGCGACTTTGACCTTTCGCCGCTCTTGCCGCGAAGGCGTGTGCGGCTCGTGCGCGATGAATGTCGCCGGGCGCAACACGCTTGCCTGCACCAAGGGCATGGACGAATTGCCGGCGGGGCCGATCATGATCGCGCCGCTGCCGCATCAGCCGGTGCTGAAGGATCTGGTCCCCGACCTCAGCAATTTCAACGCGCAATATTCGGCGATCCAGCCCTATCTACAAACCGAAACCCCCACGCCCGATGCTGAACGCCTGCAAAGCCCGCAAGAGCGCGCCAAGCTCGATGGCTTGTACGAGTGCATTCTGTGCGCGTGTTGTTCGACCTCGTGTCCATCGTACTGGTGGAATTCGGACCGCTTCATGGGGCCGGCGGCGCTGCTGCAATCGTATCGCTGGATCGCCGACAGCCGCGACGAACACCAGGGCGAACGCCTCGATGCGCTCGACGATCCGTTCAAGCTCTATCGCTGCCACACCATCATGAATTGCGCGCAAGTCTGCCCCAAGGGGCTGAACCCCGCGAAGGCGATCGCCGAAATCAAGAAGGCGATGGTGGAGCGGAAGCTTTAGGGGTTTGCATCGCTTCGCAAGGAATCCTCGGCTTGTGATCGGTGATTGGCGTCCCTTCTCCCCTTGAGGGGAGAAGGTGGCCCAAAGGGCCGGATGAGGGGAGCGCGGTGCTTCAAGGTAGAGCGCAATTGCAGTCGCGCCAGTTCGGGTACAGCGCAAACCCCTCATCCGTCGGCTCCGCCGACACCTTCTCCCCTCAAGGGGAGAAGGGACGCCGTTCGACCGGGAGGGAAGTTTGCGAATCGTGCTCGACACTTGTTTTTTCACGCCGGCTTGACCGGCGGCGGATCGCGCCATTGGCATTCCGGCCCTTCGGGGTCGAAAGGCGTATCCGGCGCGCCTGGAAGCACGCGCTCGACATAATGCTTGATCCGCCTGGTAACGCTTGCCGCATCGCCGGCGGCGTGTTCGGCCGGGATCAGTGGCCCGAAGGTGAGCCGATAGGTCTTGCCCTGCTTGTTGAGCAGTTCGTGAAACAGAGTGATGTCGCGCAATTCGGCGGAAATGCCCGCGAAGGTGTGGAACCAGAACGCGTACGGCCCGGCCACATGGCACGGCAAAATCGCCAATCCATACTTGCGCGCGAGGCTGGTGGCAGTCGGCATCCATTCCGGATCGGTGATCACGCCGCCGCGCACGCGCGCCAGCCGGCCGGCGGGAAACACCAGCAGCGGGCGGTTCTCGGCGAAGGCTTGCTCGGTCATTTTCAGCGTCACGCGCGTGCGCTCGCGCGTACGCTTGGCCAACACCCATTCGACCGGAATCAAGGCTTCGTCGAAGCGTACGCATACACGCTGTGCGTCGGAATTGGCGTAGATCAGTGTATCGGGCCGTATGCGCTTGACCGCGTCAAACACCGCGATGCCGTCGGTAATGCCGGTGGGGTGATTGGCGAGCAGGATGAACGCGCCCGAAGCCGGCACGCGCTCAAGCCCGCTGATCTCCAGCTTGACGCTGAGCAGTTCGCAAATGTGCGCTAGCGCTTCACGCCCACCCAGCGGCGCGATTGCGTCGGCCATGCGCACGGCCTTGTCGTAATTGAGCACCGCCAAGAGCGGGGCGCGCAGCAGCGGCCACAGCGCGCTGGCCGAAAGCTTCGGCGCGCGCTCCTCGACCAGGACGTCGACGATGTGTTTGGCTTGCGCGAGGCGCGCGGGGGCGACTGCAACCGTCATTCTGCTCTCTTCGTTGGCGCTTGAATAATATCAGCGGCCAACAAACGCCATCCGCAGATGGCGGTGTAGCCGTTCGGACCTAGGGGCCGGGGGAGTGTTGCGGCTCCAAGTGCTAGCTGTCCAGGAATGAGTATCCCGGCGGCGCGCTGGCGACGACATCGGCAATGACCGCCTGCAAGTCATTTTCCGAAATGAGGTCGTTTTCGATTGGAACCATAAACACGAAGCCCCAGCGGGACTTCCACCATTCGGCGGTGTTGAGCCTAGTCTTTCCCGCCAGCGGTTCGCAGTGGACGCGATGTAGGCGGGCGGTCCATTCGGCGCGTGCTAGCAGCCGCACGGCGGACACGATTACGCAGCGACCTCAGAGACGTATTCGCGCATTGGTCGGAGCTCTGGCATTGGCATGCGCGACTGACGTTCGGCGAGCGGGCGAAGCATACGTACGCGCACTGTCGCGCCCCAGCGGTCGCTCAAAAGCGTCTCCAGCGCCGGCACAATATCTGCTATCACCGCCGCGTGGTCGGGGTGAGATAGCCGGAAACCTGGCACGTCTGGGCTCCAAACCTTCAGGCGATTATCGTCGCAGAGTTCGAACCGAACCTCGATTTTGTAGCTCTCCACGTTAATACCTCGTTAACACTTGCTGTAATGTGGGGCGAGGGGGGCCCTACAGTCAACGGATCACCCCACTAAGGGTGTTCGACGTTGATAAAGAGTAGCAATTTCCGACGAACACCCTCCAGACAGCACTTCGCAAGGTGGGCCTGCTACATAAGCCCGCAGCCGTCAGCCCGGGGACGATATCCACAATCCCTTGTGTCTGTGGCTCCCGACCGTACCTGCCACGCGCGCGGCCCGCACGAAAAGAGGCTTGCTTTGAGGCGGCGCGGCGGTTCCTTGGCGCGCCATGCACACACCTGAATCGCAATGATCCTCGCCGCCTACCAGCAGCGCATAGACGCGGGCGCATTGAGCGCCGATGCCGACCAGGGCACCGCCGCAGCGCGGCTGGAAACATTGGCGCAGGCTTTAGGTCGCCCGGAGCCGTGGCTCGGCAAGCGCGCGCCGCCGCGCGGTTTGTTCCTGTGGGGCCCGGTGGGGCGGGGCAAGTCCATGCTGATGGATTTGTTTTTCGAGGCCGCGCCGGTGAAGGAAAAACGCCGCGTGCACTTCCATGAATTCATGCAAGCGACGCATGCACGGCTGCGCCAAGCGCGCGCGCGCGGCCCTGGCCCGGATCAGCTGATCGCGCAGGTCGCCAAGCAAGCGGCCGATGACGCGCGGCTCTTGTGCTTCGACGAAGTGCAGGTCTCCGACATCGGCGATGCCATGATCCTCGGGCGCTTGTTCGAGCGCTTGTTTGCCGAGGGCGTGGTGATCGTCGCCACCTCAAACCGGTTGCCAGATGACCTCTACAAGAACGGCCTCAATCGTCAGCTGTTTCTGCCGTTCATAGCGAAGCTAAAGCAAGAACTCGATTGCGTCGAACTCGCTGGCCCGCGCGATTACCGGCTCGAACAATTGATGGCCGCGCCGATCTATTACGCGCCGCTCGGGCCCGCCGCTGACGAAGCGATGGACCGCGCCTGGGCGCGGCTCACCTTTGGCGCGAGCCCGCAAGCGGTCACGCTTGATGTCGGCGGGCGGGCGCTGCGGGTGGAGCGCGAGGCCGCCGGCGTTGCGCGGTTCTCGTTCGAGGAACTTTGCGCGCGTCCCCTCGGCGCCGCCGATTATCTCGAAATCGCCGAGCGCTTCCACACTGTTCTGCTGGAGTCCATCCCGCGCCTCACGCCCGCCATGCGCGAAGAAGCCGCGCGTTTTCGCACGCTCGTCGATGCGCTTTATGAAGCCAAAGTGAAATTGGTGGCCTCCGCCGAAGTCGAACCGGCGAGCCTTTATCCCGCCGGCGACCAGAGGTTCGAATTAGAACGCACCGCGTCGCGGCTGATGGAGATGCGCAGCGAAAGCTACCTTGCGCTGCAGCGGCGTGATGCGGAATGGAAGCAGGGGATTGTGGAATAGCCACAAATACGGACCGCCGGCGCCCTCGCCGGCATCGTTACGCAAGCACAAACAAGAGCCGGCGAGGACGCCGGCGGTCCAAGGGCCTAACCGCCGACGCGCATTCCAACGCGCAGCGCGCGCGGTGCGCCAAGCGATGTCACGCCATCCGCGGTTTCGCCGGTTTCGATGACGGCGTCGAAGGCGTTGTCAAGCGCGACGAACAGGGTGGCGGTCTCCGCGATGTTTTGCTCAAAATGAAGATCGACACTTGTCGCGGGTGCAAGGCGGCGCGTGTTCTGATCGTCCTCAAAGCGCGCACTTTCGTAGCGTGCGTCGGCGCTGAAGAGTCCGCCTCGCCACGCTTTCCAGGAGAGGCCGGCGGTAACGCTCAGCCCCGGCGCCTGCGCCGGCCGCAAACCCTTTAGCTGCGGCGCCGCGCTGCCGCCGTCGACCTGCGCGTTGGTGTAATTGAGCGCCCCGCGCCAGGCGCCAGCGGCGCCGAATTGGCCGTGCGCGTCTGCTTCGATGCCGAAGGCGTCGATGCGTCCAGCGTTGCGCCGCGCGCGGTAGACGCCGCCCGCCGGCACGAACACGCCGGGTGGAAACGCGCCCGGGCCGAGCCCGAGCGTGACGTTGGTAATGGGTTCGTCCAATCGCACCGCGAAGACGCCGACGCTCCAATCGGCGGCGTCGCCGGCGCCCTCGAAAGCGGCGTCGATGCCGTAAAGGCGCTCGGGCTTGAGCGCGGCGTTGGCCTCAGTGATGTCGTTGCCGACGCGGAAGGGGCGGTGCAATTCGTTCAAGCTTGGCGGGCGGAAACTCGAATAGGCCGCCGCGCGAAAGGCGATGTCGCCGAAGGCGCGCCGCACGCCTAAGCGCGCGGTGGGGGCCCAGACATGTGAATCCTCCGAACGCAGCTCGAGCACAGTCGCGCCGTCGGCGCGGTCGCGCTCCAGACGCAAGCCCTCGGCGGCGCCCCACCAGTCAAGGCGTACGCCGCCGGAGACAAGTATCGCGCCAAAGGTGCGCCAGCCCTCGGCATATGCGCCGACGCTCAACGTCTCGCCGCCAGCGACACGCGTGCGCGTGAAATCGCCGCCGACAAAGCGGAACAATTCGTGGGTTTCTCCGTCGGCCGCGCGGGCGTCAAAACCAAATTCGCCATTGCGCCAGCGCAGGGCCGCATTAACGCCCCAGCCGAACGCCGGCGTCTCATTCTGAAGCGACGCCGGGGTTGTGGATGAGCGATCCGGCGCAACGGACACAAATGCGTTCGACATGTCGGATTGGCGCACCCAGGCCTGCACACGCCAACCTAGCTCGCGTGTTGCGGGCGCTGAGACAAGTGTCAGGCTCGCCGCTTCACCCGCAACGCTGGAATCCGCGCCCGCCAGCCCCGAGCCGCGAGCCTCGTCATAGGCGGAGAGGCGCGCTGACATCAGCACGCGCCCGCGCGATGCCTGCAGGCGCAGAGCGCCCGACGCCGCGTCGCGCCAAAGCGCTCTGTCGGCCGCGCCGCGCCCGTGCCGCACTGGAATCCAGCCGTCTTCGCGCTCCAGCGCCGCCGCAAGCAGCACATTGAATGCGTCATCGCCGCTGACGCCAACGCCGCCCAGCCGCGCGAAGCCGCGTTCGCCAGCTTCAGCGCGAAGCGTGGCGCCGGGCGCTGCGCGTTCCTCTAACATCACCGCGCCGGTCAACGCGCCCGCGCCATAAGGGCCGGCGCCGGCGCCGCGTATGATATTGGCGTGGGCGACAAGCTCCGGCGGCAGCGAGCCCCAAATCACCCAACCGCCGAACGGGTCGTGCTGGGGCACGCTGTCGAGCGTGACCAGCGCGCGCCCCGCGCCCGATGGTCCAATCGCACGTAGCGACATGCCCTGCACAGTCGGATTGGCCGCGCCGCTATCGTTGCGGCGAAATAGCGACGCGGAGGGCGCTATCGCGAGCGCTTGGTCGAGCCTGATGGCGGTGTCAAGCACGACGGGGTCGATTTGAAACGCTGAGTAGGCCGCTTCACCCGGCGCCTCCGGCAATCGCGGCGCGGTGACGACGATTTCATCGTTAGGCGGCGATGGATCCATTGTGTGCCTATTAGCGCTATTGCGCGCCCGCGCCCAGGACGGCGCCCATAGAATGCGACAAACAAATCTATTAGCGCGTTCGTCTGCGGCTTGGCATTCCCAAGATGCCGCGCATGAGTTCGCGCACGATCGTGTTGAACACGCCCGTCGCGACGCGCCCGGTCTGGCGTTCGAGCAGTGCGCCAAAGGCACGGCGAGGTTCAACGGCGTCCAGTGAGCAGCCGCACAAGCGCCATAACAATCAATGCGATGACGCCAAAACTTCCCATTGCGGCGCCAATTTTGCGTTGGCGCCCTGATCGAGAAAGCGGCACTCCAATCTCTCGGGAGAGCCGAGCTTGCGCTTGCGAGATGCCTAGCGCGCGCCGTACTGAGAACGATAGACCAGGAATCTTGAGGGGCATTAACGCCTCCTACGCCGTGGAGTCCCGATAACATTACGCTCAATGAAATCCTCTGCAAGCCTGGCAAAGCTGCGTCCTACTTGCGCTATCACGCTCCCACCGCCGGTGGTGCGCGAGCCGCCCGAGCGGCGCGTGGTTCCGCTTGTGCGCGGAGGCGTGCGGCCTTTTTCGCGGGCTTCGCGTTCGGCCTCGCGCTCTTCTTCGCGTGTCGCTTGTTCCAAACGCTGGGTCAGGATTTCGTGCGCGCTCGCTCGGTCCACCGTCTTTTCATATTTCTTGCGCAAGCCCGATTTGGCGATGATCGCTTGGCGGCTCGCCAGCAAGATTGGTCCGACCTGGCTGTTGGGCGGGCGCACTTTGGTGCGCGCCACCACGGTGGGTGCGCCGTTTTCGTCGAGCGTGGAGACCAGTGCTTCGCCGACGCTCAGCTCCTGGATTTCCTTGGCGACATCGACATTGGCGTTGGCGCGGAACGATTGGGCGGCGGCGCGCACGGCTTTCTGGTCGCTCGGCGTATAGGCGCGCAGCGCGTGTTGGAAGCGGTTGCCGAGCTGGGAGAGCACCATGTCGGACACGTCGGTGGGCGATTGGGTGACGAAATAGACGCCCACGCCCTTGGAGCGGATCAGTCGCACCACTTGCTCGACCCGGGTCAGCAATTCCTTCGGCGCATCGCGAAACAGCAAATGCGCTTCGTCGAAAAAGAACACCAGTTTCGGCTTATCGAGGTCGCCGACCTCCGGCAGGCTCTCCCACATTTCGCTCATCAGCCAGAGCAGAAACGCCGAATAGAGCCTGGGGCTCTGCACCAGTCGCTCGGACGCCAGCAAATGCACGCGCCCGCGCCCATCGGTCGCCGGCGTCAGCAGATCTTCCAAATCAAGCGCCGGCTCGCCGAAGAAGCGTTCGGCGCCTTCCATTTCCAACTGCAGTATCCGCCGTTGCAAGGCGGCGATGGTTTGCGGCGTCACCAGGCCGTACTTCTTGCCGACGGCTTCGGCGTTTTCGGAAATGTGGGTCAGCAGCGCGCGCAGATCGGCGAGGTTGAGCAGCAGGCCTTCCTTCTTGCCTGCGTTCAGCCAATCGTCGGCCAGTTTGAACGCGATGGTCACCGCGCCTTCCTGCGCTTCGCTGGCTTCCAAAATGCGCGCCATCAGCACCGGACCCATCTCGGTCACGGTGGTGCGGACCGGATGGCCGAGTTCGCCGTACACATCCCAGAACGTCACCGCGGGGGCTTCCGGGGTAAGCGTAATGCCGATCTCCGCGGCACGTTTGAGCGCCCAGGCCGGCGGCGGCTCGCCCGGCGCGCCGATGCCGGAGAGGTCGCCTTTGACGTCGGCGGCGAACACATTGACGCCCTCGCGCGCGAACGCCTCGGCCAAGGCTTGCAAGGTTACGGTTTTGCCCGTGCCTGTGGCGCCCGCGATCAGCCCGTGACGGTTGGCGCGCTTCAGTGCCAAGGTTTGCATGCCCTCGGGCGAGGCCCCGATGTCGACGCCAGCGGCCATTGTGTACTCCTCATGTTTAGCCAACAGCTTGGCGCAATGCGGGTTTCCGGCGCAAGCGTGGCGGCGAGGTCAAACATTGCTTGGGTGCAATTTTCCGCGCGCGCAAATAGCTCCGCGTTCGCGCCGAATTGATCTTGCGAATCGCTTCTAAAGATGTATCGCTTTTGCGCAGAACGCCGCTGGGGCTAGGGGCGTTTCTGGAAAGCGCTAGGCTTTCCGAAACCGCACCAGCTTTGGGGACGCTCTCAACAGTTCGACGCGATGAATCACGACTTGGGGCCTAGGGGGCTTTCATCCGCGTGATTTATACGTCCCATCGGAACAGGCCTCCGCGTGCGTCCCCCACCCAGCCTGCTGCGAGGCCTGCAGGCGCCGTCGGACAGCTTGTCCCCGTCCGACGGCGCCGCCTTGATTCAAAAACCCCACCAATTCGGCCACCAATGCCGCCGCGCTAGTTGCGCGCTGCGCGAAGCCGGCTAGGTTCTCGCAAAATTTAGGAAACGCACCCATGGACGCTGCCGCGCGCGCGGAGCTTTCGCCTTCCGCAGACCACTTCATCGCCGCCGCCGCTGCCGGTCCGTGGCCGGCTTTCCGTGTAGGCGGGGCCATCGAGGCCGCCGCCGAAGCCTTCCTGCGCGGGCTTTACGAGGACGCCTCCGCCGACGAACTGGGCGACCTCTCCGTGGCTGACCTAGCAGCGCTCGCCCATGATTTCTGGATTTGGCGCAGCGAGCGCGCGCCCGATGAGCAATCCTCGCGCATCCGCAGCGGCATCGGCGCGGGCGGGCGCCAGCTCGACCGTGATATTTTGGAAATCGCCGGTCCCGACATGCCGTTCCTGGTGGATTCGGTGATGGGCGAACTGGCCGACCAGGGCGTGTCGTCCTTGGCCATGTTCCATCCCCTGGCCCCAGCCTCGAAGGGGCAAGGCCGCGATTCTCTCATCCAAATTCATGTGCCGCGGCTTTCGAGCCAGCGCGCCAAGGCGTTGCACGAAGGAGTGCGCGCATCGCTCGCCGACGTGCGCGCTTCGGTGGCCGATTTCCACGCCATGCGCGAGCGCATGCTGGTGTGCGCGGCTGAACTCGAATGTGCGCGCACCAATGCGCCGAAAGAAGAAGTCACCGAGGCGGTGGCCCTATTGCGCTGGCTGGCGGCGGACAAATTCACTTTCCTCGGCGCCCGCGATTATATCTATGCGCGCGACGCGAGCGGCGCCTTCAAGGCCGACGAGCCGAAAATCGTGGTGGAAACTTGCCTCGGCACGCTGCGCAACAACGACAATTACGTGCTGCGCACCTCCGCCGAGCCGATGGTGCTCACCCCAGAACTGAAGCGGTTGATCGCCGAGCCTGCGCCGCTGATCGTGGCGAAATCGACGCTGCGCGCGCGCGTGCACCGGCGCGCTGCCGCCGATTATGTCGGCGTGCGGCGCTACAACGAGCAGGGCGAAGCAATCGGCGAAATCCGCTTCGTTGGTCTGTTCACCAGCGAATCGTTTACCGAACCGACGCGCAATATCCCGATGCTGCGCCGCAAGGCCGAATGGGTTATGGCGCAAGCGGGATTCGCGCCCGGAGGCCATAATGCCAAGACGCTGCGCAAGATCATCGAATATTATCCTCGCGAAGAGCTGTGGCAGATGTCACGCGAGGATCTGCTGACGATTTCGCGCGGCATCCTGCATTTGCTCGACCGTCCGCGCGCGCGCGCGTTCGCCCGCCGTGACCGTTTCAACCGCTTTGTCACCGCCTTGGTGTACATTCCGAAGGACCGCTTCAATTCGGAATTGCGCGAGCGTGTCGGGCAGGCCATCGCGCTTGCTTACGGCGGCGCGGTCGAGAGCTACCAGCCGCAATTAGGCGAAGGCCAGCTCGCGCGCGTGCTGTTCGTCATCGGCGACATCGAAAAAACCAAACCAAGCCCCGACGCGGCCGCGCTCGATTCCGAAATCGGGGCCTTGACCCGCACCTGGGCGGATGCATTCAGCGATGCGCTGATGAGTTCGGAGCTGTTCGACGCCGCGGCGCGCGAGGACGTCGCCAACCGCTTCGAGGATGCGTTCACCGGCGCCTATCGCGAACGTTACGCGGTAGAGGAGGGGTTGATTGACGCAGCTGAAATTCTCGCCGCCGGCGACGATGACATCATCCGCGCGCGCGCCTATCGCTTGGCCGGCGACGCCGACAATATCATGCGCTGCAAATTCTACGCTCGCGGCGATGTGCTGGCGTTATCGGCAACGGTGCCGATCCTGGAAAACATGGGGCTATTTGTCGATTCGGAAGTGAATTTCGAATTGCTGCTCAAGGCCGGCCCGCTCAGTCCCGCGCAACGCATTTTCGTCCACGACATCGAAACCCGCTCGGCTGACGGCAAGCCTATTGACTTGCGCAAGGCCGGCGCGAAGTTCGAGCAGGCGTTCGCCGCGATCTGGACCGGCAAGGCCGAGAGCGACGGTTTCAATCGCCTCATTCTCACCTTGCCGTGTGAGTGGCGCGAGGCGGCGCTGCTTCGCGCGCTGGCGCGCTGTCGCCAACAAAGCGGGCTCGATCCAACCCAGGGCGTGCAAGAGCAAGCGCTCGCGGCTCATCCGAAGATCGCCGCGCTGCTGCTGGCGCTGTTCCGCGCGCGTTTCGATCCGAACTTGCCGGAGACCATGGAAACCCGGCGTATCCGCTCGGGCAGGCTCGAATTCATGGTCGAGGCCGCGCTGAGTGAAGTGGTGAGCCTGGATGAAGATCGCGCATTGCGGCGCATCGCACATCTCGTCACCGCCATCCGGCGCACCAATTACTATCAGCCGGGCGCCGACGGCATTCCAAAGCCCTACATGTCGTTCAAGATCGACTCGCACGCGGTCGCCGAATTGCCCGCGCCTAAGCCCTATCGCGAAATATGGGTGGCGAGCCCGCAAGTGGAGGGCGTGCATTTGCGCTTTGGCCCGATCGCGCGTGGGGGCCTGCGCTGGAGCGACCGGCGCGACGATTTCCGCACCGAAGTGCTGGACCTGGTCAAGGCGCAGCAAGTCAAGAACGCGATCATCGTGCCGGTCGGCGCCAAAGGCGGGTTTTTTCCCAAGCGCCTGCCGCCGCGCGGCGCCCCGGGTTTCCTGGAGGCCGGCATCGAAGCCTACAAGACGTTTCTGCGCGGATTGCTCGACCTCACCGACAATATCGTCGGCGAAGGAGTGAAGACACCCGCGAATATGATCCGTTGGGACGACGGCGATGCATACCTCGTGGTCGCCGCCGACAAGGGCACGGCCACCTTCTCCGACATCGCCAATTCGATCTCTGCCGAATACGGCCATTGGCTGGGCGATGCGTTCGCCAGCGGCGGCTCGGTCGGCTACGACCACAAAGCCATGGGCATCACCGCCAAGGGCGCGTGGGAAGCAGTAAAACGCCATTTCCGCGAAAGCGGCAAGAACATCCAAGAGCAGGACTTTACAATCATCGGCGTCGGCGACATGTCGGGCGATGTGTTCGGCAACGGCATGCTGCTGTCGCGCAAGATTCGCTTGCTCGCCGCTTTCGATCACCGCGATATTTTCGTCGACCCCAATCCCAAGGACATCGAGGCGTCGTGGGTTGAACGTAAACGCTTGTTCGATGCGCCGCGCACAAGCTGGGCCGATTACGATTCCAAGCTCGTTTCCAAGGGCGGCGGCGTGTTTTCACGCAGCCTGAAATCCATTCCCGTCAGTCCGGAAATGGCCGCGCTCACCGGGCTTGCCAAACCGCAAGTGACGCCAAATGAATTGATGTCGGCGCTGCTCAAGAGCCAATGCGAATTGCTCTGGTTCGGGGGCATCGGCGCTTACATCAAAGCGCGCGGCGAAACCCATGCCGATGTCGGCGACAAGGCCAATGACGGCGTGCGCGTCGATGCCGAGGATTTGCGCGCCGCCGTGATCGGTGAGGGAGCCAATCTCGGGGTCACGCAAAAAGGCCGCATCGCGTTTGCGCGCAATGGCGGGCGCCTCAACACCGATGCGATCGACAATTCCGCCGGCGTCGACACCTCCGACCACGAGGTCAACATCAAGATCTTGCTGGGCGACGCCATTCGCGCCGGCGCGTTGAAGCAAAGCAGGCGCGACAAGCTGTTGGAATCCATGACCGACGAAGTCGGACGCCTCGTGCTGCGCCACAATTACGAGCAGACTCTGGCGATTAGCTTGGCGCACGCCAGCGCGGGCGCCGATCTCGACAGCCACGAGCGCTTCATTCAGCGCCTAGAAATGGCTGGAAAACTATCGCGCGGCGTTGAGGGATTGCCCTCGGCCGCCGAAATCGCGATGCTGCGCGCGAGCAAGCAAGGGCTTACACGACCGGAACTCGCCAAGCTTGTCGCCTATGCAAAAATTGACTTGTTCGATGCGCTGGCGGCCAGCAAGACGCCGGACGATCCGGCCTTCATCGAGCCGCTGAAGCGCTATTTTCCAGAACAGACCTGGAAGTTCGAGGCGCAGATGGCGACGCATCGCCTGCGCCGTGAGATTATCGCCACCAAGCTCGCCGACACGATTGTCAATCGCTGCGGGCCGTCCTTCATCGACCGCGTGCGCGAAATTTCACGCGCCGAACCGGTGGCGATTGCGTGCGCCTTCGAGGCGGCGCTGCGCATTTTTGAATTGCAACGCTTAGGTGACCGCATTAATGCGCTCGACAATAGCATTTCCGCCGCCGCGCAAATCGCGCTGCACCAGCGCGTCGCCGGCGCGCTGCGCAGATCGACGACCTATCTGGCGCGCAAATCCGGTTTCGGCGGCGACAATGCGCCCGGAATCCTTGATGTCGCCCGCCTCTACCACGAACCGGTCGAAGCGCAGCGGGCGACATTGTTGGATGATTTGAGCGCGATCGAGCGCGAACGGGTCAATGTGCGCCACAAGGCGTTGACCGATCTGGGCGCACCCGAAGAGATTGCCGCCGAAGCGGCGCTGCTGTTGCCGCTGACCTTGTCGCTGGACGTGGCCGACCTGGCGCGGCGCACGCAATGGCCGATCCAATCCGCCTCGATGCTGCATACAATGATCGGCGCCGAACTTGGACTGGATGCGCTGCGCGACACGGCGAGCAATATGCGGCTCGACCAGCATTGGGATCGCCTGGTGGTGCGCCGGGCGGGGGAGGATTTTGGCGAAATGCAGCTGAAGATAGCCGAGGCCGCCGCCAAAGCCATTGGCGCGCCGCCGAGGACAGCCGATCTTGCCTGGACCCTGGATGCCGCGCGCAAGTGGGTCGTTTCACTGGGCCAGCCCGTGCAACGGGCGCGGACGGCCTATTCCGAACTCAACGCACAGGGGCAGTGGACTTTCGCCAAGCTAATGTTGATTTCGGCGGAGCTGAACGCGCTCGCAGCGGCGGTGCGTTAGTTTCTTGTAGCGCCGGCTTCCAGCCGGCATTTCAACGCAGCCGGGCCGGCGGTACGTCAAAGCCCGGCAACCATCTCCCGCAACATCTGATGCTCGCGCGCGGTGGCGGCGGCATCGAAGCGCACGCGCAAATCTCGCGCTTCGGCATCCTCGAACGCGTGGGTGGCGGTTTCGAACACGACCACCTCAAGCGATGAATTGCGTTGAATTTGGCGTGCGAGCGCGGCGCGGGAATCGCCGACGATGGTATCGCGCTCGGCGACGATGGCGATGGCGCGCGGCGCTATGCGCCAATCGCGCCGCCCCACATAAGTGCCGATGCCGGCATAAGGATAAACCATCATGGCGCTGGCGAGCCCGTCGAGCGGTTCGTCCGGCAAGCCAGCGAGCCCTGTTGCGCGTTGCATTTCCGCGCCGCTACGCAGCGCCAAAGCATCCATAATGGTCCAGCCGCCATGACTCCAACCGATGGCGCTGATGCGTCGATTGTCAGCCCAGCCTTGCGCGCGCGCCCAGGCAAACGCGGCATACAAATCGCCGGCGCGTTCGCGCCCTTGCAAACGTGCGCCGGTGCAAACGGTGCTGTAAGCGCCGATGCGGCCGATGCGGCGGTGCGCAAATGAATCCACTACAATCGCCGCCGCGCCAGCCTCGGTCGCAACTTTTGCCATGTCCTGAATGAAGGGTCGCGGCCCCCCGCAGCCGTGCAACATGATCACCACAGGGAAGGGGCCTTCGCCAGCGGGGCGTTGCACGGTGAAATGCGGCTCAAGCCTAGCGGCGCGCTGATCGAGAGTTTCCGCCAACGCTGGCATGAGGCTTCCCAAGATGAAAAACAGAGTCGCAAAAAAGTAGACGCCACCTCTCCCCCGAGCAGGGGGAGAGGTCAATTTGCGCAGCAAATTGGGTGAGGGGGAGTCAGCGCATAATTTCATTCGCTCGCGCAACGCCCTCATCCGCCAGCTCCGCTGCCACCTTCTCCCCCGGAAGGGGAAGAAGGGACAGATGCTCAATGCCTAAAGTGCCGCATGCCCGTGAACACCATGGCGATTTCGGCTTCGTCCGCGGCTTTGATCACGTCTGCGTCGCGGATCGAGCCGCCGGGTTGGATTATTGCGGTCGCGCCGGCCTGGATGGCTTGCAGCAGGCCGTCGGGGAAGGGGAAGAAAGCGTCCGAAGCGCATACCGAACCGATGGTTTTGGGATCGCTCCAGCCGGCGGCGTGGGCGGAATCCTCGGCTTTCAGGCGCGCGACGCGGGCTGAATCGACGCGGCTCATTTGCCCGGCCCCGATGCCGACCGTGGCGCAATCGCGCGCATAAATGATCGCGTTCGACTTGACATGCTTGGCGACGCGGAAGGCGAATACCATGTCGCGGATTTGTGCTGGCGTTGGCTGTTTCTTGGTGACGATTTTCAGATCGCCGGCGCCGATGCGGCCACTATCGCGGTTCTGCACCAGGAAGCCGCCGGCCACGGTTTTTACGCTCATGCCGGCGCTTGCCGGATCAGGCAAACCGTCAGCGACCAGCAGCCGCAAATTCCTCTTCTTCGCGAACACCGCGATGGCGTCCTCATCGGCGTCGGGCGCGATCACCACTTCGGTGAAGATCTCGGCGATGGCTTCGGCCGCCGCTTTGTCCAGCTTGCGGTTCAGCGCCACGATGCCGCCAAACGCCGAAGTTGAATCGCATTCGAGTGCGCGCTTGTAGGCTTCAAGCAATGTAGCCCCTTGCGCCACCCCGCACGGATTGGCGTGCTTGATAATGGCGACGGCCGCGCCTTCGTTCGGATCGAATTCCGCGACCAATTCAAACGCCGCGTCGGTATCGTTCAAATTGTTGTAGCTGAGCTCCTTGCCTTGCAATTGGCGCGCGGTGGCCACGCCAAAGCGCTTTTCGCCGGTGAGGTAAAACGCCGCGCCCTGGTGCGGGTTTTCGCCATAGCGCAGTCTTTGTTTGAGCTTGCCGCCGAGCGCGCGCCAAACCGGCGCGGCATCACCGAGTGGTTCGGCGTACCAGGACGAAATCGCCGCATCATAAGCCGCCGTGCGCGCGAATGCTTTCGCCGCCAGCTGCTTGCGCAATGCAAGGCTGGTGCCGCCGTGCGCTTTCGCTTCGTCGACAATCGCCGCCATATCCTCGGCATCGGTGGCCACCGCGATGAAACCATAATTCTTGGCCGCGCCGCGGATCATCGCCGGCCCGCCAACGTCGATGTTCTCGATGCCTTCGTCGAAATCCGCGCCGCGCGCAACCGCAGCCTCGAACGGATAGAGATTCACATAGAGTACATCGAACGGAGCGATGCCGTGCTCGGCCATGGCGCGCACGTGCTCGGTATTATCGCGCAGCGCCAGCAAGCCGCCATGCACTTTCGGGTGCAGCGTCTTCACCCGCCCGTCCATCATTTCGGGAAACCCAGTAACGGCGCTCACGTCCTCGACCGCAAGCCCGGCGCCGGCGATGGCGGCCTTGGTTCCGCCGGTGGAAACCAAGCTCGCGCCCTGTGCGATGAGCGCCCTGGCGTGCTCGATCAGCCCGGCTTTGTCGGAGACTGAGATCAGCGCGCGGCGAATGGGGAGGATGTCTTGGGCCATATTTATGGCGCGTTCGAAGGTTGAGCGGTCAGTAGGCGAGCCAAGTACTCTTCTAGCTTCGAAAAGTCGAGGTTGCCCTGGTCCCACGCTTGGTCAGCTTCGCGTAGAGCTTCGTAATAGGGATTTCTATCTTCACGGATGCGCTCTGGGATTATCTTGCTTCCGCGCAGGAGCGTTCCCGATCGAGCGCATAAGAGGTAGTAACATGCCGCCCTCGCTGTTCTCCCGTTTCCTTCGATGAAGGGGTGAATCCACAACAAGCGCCATAATCCGTACGCTGCCAATTCCGTCGGAGTCCACTCAAACCAATTCTCGTGAATCGCCGAGATGAATCGGTCCATGAGATCCGGCACGTCCTTGAAGTGAGGGGGCTTATGGTTTCCGACGTAGTCCAGGCTTCGTTGCGTGGGCTGACGAGCACATCCTTGATACAGCGCCGTTTGAATCAAGTCAAGAACATAAAGCGAACGACGTTTACCCCACCCGCGCCAGCGCCCAACGGATGCGGTTTGGCGGGGCAAGGCCGTGGCCCATCGGGTCGGCTTGCCCGGACAGCACGATTTGCAAGGTTTCCCGCGGCATCCGCCCACCCCAATAGATCGAAGCTTCAAGCGCGATCTCCGGCGCGTCGGTTTTGAGCCGCCAGCGTTGTCCGCCCGGCGTCTCCAGCAGCGCCATATGCTGCTCGGCAAGCCGCGCACGCACGTTCGGGTGCAGATGGAAGCGCGCGACGAACCGGATCGGCCGCTTCGGCATTGGCGATTTGAGTTTCAGCGGGCGGATCAGTTCGTCGATGCCACGCAAATTCTTGCCTTCGTGATCGACGAACAGATAGCGCCGGTGCAGCAAGCCGAATTGGGCGCGATAGCCGTCGTGGCGGCCCTGGACGGTAATGCCGCTTTCGTCGGAGGAGCGGCGCACGTCGTCGAGATTGGGGCCGACCATGCGCGCTGGACCCCTGCCGCGGCGCGGCTCCTCCAGCGAGGCTGACAGCGCATCGGCGAGCACCAGCGCTGAATGGCCGTTGGTGGCGCGCGCGGCGACACGCGCGGCCGGCTCAAGTTCGCGCGCGGCCCCGACATTGACGATCAGCCGTTCGGCCGCGCTGGACATCTCAAACGCCAGCGCGCTCGCGTGCGCGCGCTCGGAATAGGACAGCGGCGGCGCGCCGCCGACATCGAACAGGATGCGCAGCGGCCCCGCGCCCAGCCGCTGATAGGCCAAATACGTTGCGTATTGAATCGCCCGCACTGGGCCGTCGGCGCGCATGAGCGCGGCATCGATCGATGCGGGCGAGCCCTCCGAACCGCCATGAAAACAACCGAGGCCGCCATCGCCCAGACGCAACATCCGCAACATGTTGGCGAGCTTCGGCAGCGTGTCGCGCATGATCGGGGGCGGATCGGCAAGCGCGTCGCGCGCGGTGATGAGATCGCAGAACGCGTCGGCGAGCGCTTCGGGCGCGCGCGACAAGTGTCCGCCGTCGGCGAGAAATTGCTTCGCGCACGCCTCGATCAACATCTCCTCGCCTTGCTCGGCCAGGCGTTCGGCGTCGGGAAATCCCGCGGCCCCCGCCAGCACCAAAGCAGCGCCGGCCTTGATCGAACCCAGATGGCGCTCGCTCAATTCGCTGTACGAAATCATTAACAAGCGCGATTGGCGCGCTGCGGAGCGCAGCAGAGCCGCGCGCTGCTCGGGCGCGCCTTGTTCAAACGCCGGCCGACCCCAGCAAAGCCACGCGAACAGGCGTTCGGCGGTAAGTTCGGGATCCCAAGCCAATTCGTCCCATTCGCCAAAATCCGCGATCCACGCATCCACCAACTCGGCCATGCGCCTATGCGCGGACGGGCCCACGGCGGCGAGATCGATCAACCACGAAAACGAATGCAGCCGCGCGGTGAAATGGCGCGAGGGATGGTCGGCGTCCCATGGAATGGCGTGCGCGCCGGCGATGCGTTCGGCGGCAATGCGCCAGATGCCCTTGCCGATTTCGCGCCCGCGCTCGGAATCGCCCACACGCCGGTCGTCGCCCCACAAGCCGATGCGGTCGGGGGCGGCGTCGCCGAGGCGCATGCGATGAAACGGATTGGCGCGCCACGGCTCGCTGACCGGGCTCGGCCGCTGCGGCCGGCGAGGAGGGGAGGCCGGCGCGTTCATGTTCGGGCCGGGCCTCGCAGGCGATTGATATTGTCGCAATAAGCGTTCGCATCGCCGCCGAACACGGCCGTCCCGGCGACAAGGGCGGTCGCCCCCGCGCTGACAATTCGTGGCGCGGTCGCGGCGTTTACCCCGCCGTCGACTTCGAGGATGATGTCGCGTCCGCTGGCGTCGATTTTTTTGCGCACGGCCTCGATTTTCGTGAGTGCGCTTTCAATAAAGCCTTGCCCGCCGAAGCCCGGATTGACGCTCATAACCAGCACCAGATCGACAAGGTCAAGCACCGGATCCAACGCCGTCGCCGGCGTGCCGGGATTGAGCGCAAAGCCCGCCTTGGCGCCGCTGGCTTTGACCGCCTCTAGCGTGCGGTGAATGTGCGGGCCGGATTCGGGATGGACACTGATAATGTCGGCTCCCGCATCGCGAAAGGCTTGGATGTATGTATCGACCGGCGCGATCATAAGATGCACGTCGAGTGGGGTTTTTGCATATTGGCGGATGGCTTTCACCACCGCCGGTCCAATCGAGATATTGGGCACGAAATGGCCGTCCATGACATCGACATGGATCATGTCGGCGCCGGCGGCCTCCGCCGCGCGCACTTCCTCGCCCAGCTTTGCAAAATCGGCCGCCAGTATCGACGGTGCAATGAGTGTCCGCGCCATCTGCGCTGGTTAGCTGGGCGGGCGCACAGTGGCAAGGCAGGGGGTCAGACCGGCGGCTGAATGGCCCAGGAGCGCTCCCAACCTGGGCAAAAGCTCGTCGCCATCCGCGCCCACAACTCGTCTGCTGGCTCGCTTGAGTGCGCAGCCTGATCATTGGGCAAGTACGTCTGTTCGGTGCGGGTGACCCTGTACGGCTCACCTGGCGCCAACTGATGCACGATGATGTATCCGCACTGCCGATCAGCGTTCTCAAAGCGCCCGACAAAATCGAAAGCGACATAGACGCTGGGTTCGGGTGCAGACGGCGGGTTGTCATAGATGGTTGTGCGCATCACGCGACGCTCTATCACCGATCCAGTCTGCCGTGACGTCTGGGTCTCTTCGCTCGAAAATCGATCCGCCGGCGCCAACGCCTGCATGCCAGACGTGAGCATGGCGTAGGCGGCGGCATAGTCGCTCGTGTCGAGCGCATGCCAATACGTCTCGCGCGCTTCCGCAGCCTGAGCGACACGCGGGTCGGACGCACCTTGCGCTTAGGCGAGGCGGCGATGCCGCAGACAATGATCGCCGAGGCAATGGACAGGATCCGCCTGAACATTTCACTAGCCTAGCACAACGCGCGCCGCATAGAACCCATCCAGCCCGCCGATGGCGGGCCAATGCGATGGAAGCGTGCGCAGATCGCCGTCCGGCGTGATAAATTCATCGCCGCCGGGGATTTCGCCGCGCGCAAGCGGCGCGCGCCGCCAACCTTGCTGGAGCGCATGCGCGACGACGCTCGGGCCTTCCTCGGGCTCCAGCGAGCATGCGACGTAAACCAACTCGCCACCGGGCTTGAGCAGCGACGCCGCGGCCGCGATGAGCTGCATCTGCAGTGCGGCGAGCGCGCGCACGTCATTGGGCCGCCTGAGCCAGGCGACATCGGGGTGACGGCGCAGCGTGCCGGTGGAAGTGCAAGGAGCGTCAAGCAGCACTGCGTCGAAGGGCTGGTCCGCGCGAAATTCCAGCGCATCGGCGCAGACAATTTCCGCGCTAAGTTTCGTGCGCGCCAGGTTTTCGCGCAGGCGTGCGAGGCGCTCCATTGATTTATCGACCGCTGTCACCCGCGCGCCCGCGGCGGCGAGTTGCAAGCTCTTGCCGCCGGGCGCGGCGCAGAGGTCGAGCACGTTTTTGCCGCGCACATCGCCGAGCAAGTGCGCTGGCAATGCCGCCGCCGAATCCTGCACCCACCAGGCGCCGTCGGCGAAGCCGGGGAGCTGCTCTAATCCTCCTCCGCGTGAGGGGAGGGAGAGGCGGACGCTTGCGGTGGGCGTCACCATGCCACCCAATTTTTCCGCCCATCCCGCCGCATCGTCCTTCACGCTCACATCAAGCGGCGGCTCGCTGAGCAAGGCGCGTGCGATTGCGTCGGCGCCCTCACCATAAGTCGCGCGCCAGCGGGTGAACAGCCAGCCCGGCAAGTCCGCGCCAGCTGGCAACGCCGCGAAAATCTCCGCGCCCTCGCGCGAGACGCGGCGCAGCACCGCGTTGATGAGTTTGGCGAAACCGCGCGCTTCGCGCAGCGCGTTGGCGGTCGCGACGGTTTCGCCGACGGCGGCGTGCGCCGGCGTGCGGAGCACAAGCATTTGCGCGACGCCGATGCGCAACAACGCGCGCCCGTGCCAAGCGGTGTCGGGTAATGGGCGTTGCAGAAAGTGCGTAAGCACAGCGTCGATGCCGCCGAGACGGCGCAAGCTGGCCGTCGCCAGCGCGCGGGCAAAGCCGCGGTCACGGCCTTCGAGCGCGGTGAAGCTGAGGGTTTGGTCGAGCGCGTCCTCGAGCCTGCGCCCATGGTCGAGCACGGCGATGATGAGCTCGGCGGCGGCAAGGCGCGCGCTCAAGGCGCGGGCGCGGAAACGTATTCAACGTCAACGCGCGCCCTTCGCAGACGTGAAAGCCGAAGCGCCACGCGCCTGGGCCACGGCGTAGCGATCCACACAGGCGGCGCGAAACTCGCATCCGGCATCAGCGCGAACCAGATTTCGCCGTGCGGAATACGCACCCGGCCGGAATCGCGCGGCTCGAAACCCGCGACCGCGATATAGGCGAGCGCGCATTTCAGCACTTCGCCTTCATAGCCGGCATGGTCAAAATCGCCGATCTCGCCGCCGGCCAGTTCGAGCAAATAATGGAAGCGCCCATCGAAGGTCGGGTAGGCGCCTGCGCAGCGGCGGCTCTGGCCGACATCGATGGCCATCGCCACCAGGGAGGAGAGCGGATCGCGTGAACGGCGGATTTGCTCGGCGCTAGCCGCCGGTTCGCCCCAGACACGATAGTTCGGCTCGATTTGCGCATTGATGGCGCCGTCCCCGCGTGACTCCAGGGTGATGGTGCGGTGTTTGCGGCTGTAACGATGATCGAGTTCGTAGCTCTCCCAGCGCACGCCGCCGTGCGCGACGCGGCCGGCGGCGCGCGCGCGGATTTCGGTGGGTTCAAACAGATTGAGCAGGCCGCGCGAGTGCAGGATCGCGGTGATTTGGTAGCTGTCCTCGGACACCTCCGCGTCGAGAATGACGCCGCCGAGCGGCACAAACCCCAAGCCAATTCCGTCATAGCTCAACGCGAAACGCTCAGCGTGCGCCGGCGCTGCGAACATAAAAAAGGCGGCAATGGAGAAGAGGACTGCACGCATGCGCGGAAACTAGCCGCACGGGGGCAAAACTCCAATCGCCACATAACACCAATCACCAATCCCCGGACACGCGACGCGTGCACTCCGGGGCCATAAACACAAACCCTTGAGTCTATGAGGCCCCGGCTCGCCGTTTCACGGCGCCTCGGGGATGGGTCGGTTCGCTTACAGCGGGCGGACGTTGATTTCGTTGTTGTCCAGCGGCAGTTCAACCAGCATGCCGACGCGCGCGGCGATCACGTCCTCGAAGCCGGTGGCGCGCGCTTCGGCCACTTGCACTTGCGCGGCCATCCTGTTGTCGGCGCCCGTCAACACCACCAGACCGGCATTGGCGGCGCGCGCTTGCATGGCGATTTCGGCAGGGGTGGCTTGGCCGCCCTGATGCAAGCGCGCCAGCGCTTGGCTTTGCGCGCCCTGCAACACGACATCGGCATTCGCGGCGGCCTCGGCGCTCACCACACGGCCGTCGCCGCCGACGACGATAGAGCGGCCGCGGAAGTCAAAGCGATAGCCGACGCGGCCCTCGAACGCATCCTCGCGTGTGGTGAACGAGGAAACGACGAGCCCGTTTTCCTCGAACACGATGACCGAACGGCCGGGCTCGGGAGAGGGGCCCCAGGCCTGCAGGCCGCGCACGGCCCCGTCATAACCGGCGGCTTGGTTGAGCCCTTCGACCAAACGCTGGGTGTCGGCTGGGCCATACACGGGCATCAACGGATTGTCGCGCGTGGCCACGCTCTCGCCGTACAATTCGTCGAGATCGGCGGTTTGGGTGGAGTTAGTGCCGGTGAGCAGCACGGCTTGCAGCCGCCCCATCGGGATGCCGCGGCGCGAGAGCGAGGAGGCCGCGCCTGACCCGGCATCGACGATGAACATCTTGCCGCCGGCGATGACCGCGAGGCAAGGTTTAGGCTCCGCCCGCTCGTCGCCGACGCCGCCGCAGATAATGGCGCGCAGCGCGGTGGAGTTGAACAATTCTTCGTTGGTTGTAGCTTGTTGCTCGGCATAAGCGGCGTAGGCGCGCGCGAGCGCTTCCTGGCCTTCCGGTGTTTGCGACCCAATGGCCCAGCCACTCCAAAACAGCCCTGACAGCGTCACGAAGACAACAGATGATTTGCCGATCGCGTTCATGTTCAAGCCCCGACGTTTGCGCGTTCGCCTGCGCGTTGACGTAAACCCCAATCCTGCGTCACTAGCCCAACCAACGATTCGCGCAAACCTGGTTAAGAACTGGTATCCACAGGAATGCGCCGCGCCGCCGCCCATGTGCGCGCGCCGCAAAAAATGAGTCGAAATCAGCGGCTTGGTTCATTACCAAGCGGAGCTTGGGTGCCGAAAAGGTTAACGACGTGAAGCGCGTCCTGGTGTTCGATTCAGGCATTGGCGGGCTTTCCGTGCTGGATGCGATCGCGGCCTCCGGATTTGCGCTTGAGCTCGACTATGTCGCTGACAATGCTTGGCTTCCTTACGGTTTGAAGGCGGACGCGGAATTGCGCGCGCGGCTGCCGGAATTGCTGGTCAGCTTGGTTGGGCAATGGGCCCCCGATCTTGTGGTGCTCGCCTGCAACACCGCCTCCACCATCGCGCTGGCGCCGGTGCGGGCGGGGCTGTCGGTTCCGGTGGTCGGCGTGGTGCCGCCGATCAAGCCAGCGGCGGCGCTGACCCGCACCGGGGTGATCGGCCTATTGGCCACGCCCGCCACTATTCGGCGCGCTTACACTACTGATCTTATTGCTCAATTCGCCGCAGACAAGAGAGTGGTGCGGTATGGCGCCGCCGCCTTGGTCGAAGCCGCCGAGCGGAAAATGCGCGGCGCGCCAGCTGACACTTCCGCTGTGGCTGAGGCGATCGGGGGATTGTTTGGCGCGCCCAGCGGCGGCGAAATCGACGTGGTCGCACTCGCCTGCACGCATTTCCCTTTGCTGGCGGTGGAGCTTTCCGCCGCTGCGCCGCGGCCTTGCGCGTGGCTTGATTCCGGCGAAGCCATCGCCCGGCGCGTGGCGCAAGTGTTGATCGCCAAGCCAGGACAGAGCCGCGCGCGCCGCGCCGGCTTCACCGACGCCGACGCGGCGCGCGATGTGTATCCGGCGCTTCAGGCACGGGGTTTTTCCACTCTGGAATCGATTGGCTCAGCGCCGGGCTTCGAGGTGGGTTCCGTGAGCTAAATCGTGTTGATTGGGAAACGCCCCGCCGGCCTTGCGCGGAGCGGGCGTGCGCGCCGCATTGCGCGGCGATGACAGTGCTGTAACGATCCCGGGAACGATTTTTGCGGAGGCAGCATGTCTGGATTGTTCGGCGAGACGCCGCTCGGGTTGGCGTCCCAGATTCTCAATCTCGCCGCGGTGCTGACGCGAAAGGCAGGCCTCAAAGTGCCGCGCTACCAGCGCCCATATACCTGGTCCGAACGCGAAGTGCGCCAGCTGATTCAGGATCTCTGGCGCGCCTACAAGCGCGAAGCGAGCTTTTATTTTATCGGCCAGATCGTGCTGGTGAAGAACAACCACGGCCAGCTCGAAATCTCCGACGGCCAGCAGCGCCTGGCGACGCTCACCATGATCATGGCCTATGTGCGCGACCGCTTGCCCGGGCGCGCCAAGCAATTCCAGAGCCTGGTCATGGACGGCGATCACCCGCGGCTTATCTTGCGCGACGAGGATTCGAGCTTCTTTCGCGGCTTCGCGCAGGAGCCCGGACAGATGGCGGCGATGGCCAAGCATGCCGAGATCGGCATCGATTCCAGGGATCTCCTGTGCGCGGCGGCGCGTACGATCGATGCGGAATTGCGCGAGATCGGCGACCGCGACCTCGATGGGTTCATGTCCTACGTGGCGCGCGGGTGCACGCTCAACGTGGTCGACGCCGCCGAGCGCGGCTGTGCGCAGACCGTGTTCAACACCTTGAACCGCCGCGGCTCGCCGCTCTCGGGCGCCGACATCATCAAGAGCGACCTGTTGGAGAATGCCGGGCTCAGCCATTCCGAGGCCGATGCCGCCGCGCGCAAATGGGAGCAGATCGAGGACATGTTCGAGCGCGAGAATTTCGCACGCTTGCTTTATATGATGCCGTTCCTGCTCACCGGCGAGCTGTTGCTGGCCCCCGGCGATCTCGCCACTTTCCGCGCTGCTGTCGACCGTGGCGGCGGCGTGCGCCACTTTCTATTCGAGCAGCTGCCGCGTTACGCCCATGCGCTGCGGGCGATTTTTTCGGGATCGGTGGACGTCGGCGCGGCCAGCGACGACGTCAATCGGCGTATCAAGATGATGAAACAGGTGGCAGCTTGGGATTGGGCCCCGCCGGCGATCGCCTTTCTCGCCAAGCATTCCGGCGAGCCCGAGCGGGCGCGGCTGTTCTTTCAGGCGCTCGATCGCTTCACCTTCGCCTGCGAGCTCTCGGTGATCGATAATCGCGCGCAAGATGGCCGCTATGCGCGCGCCGTGCGCGGGGTCGGCGATGACAAGCTCTTGTACGGGCCGAAGGGCGCGCTCGAACTCACCGACGCCGAGCACGGGCGTTTCATCGCCTCGCTCAATAAATCGCGCAAGCGCGACCGCCAGCGCCGGCTCTTGGTGTTGCGGCTGGAAGCGGCGATGCCGGGCGGACACCTTCTTGAAATGACCGATGACGTAACCGTCGAACACATTCTGCCCAAGGGGGGCGGGGCGTGGTGGAACGAGCGCTTTCCCGATTCCGGCTTGCGCGCGGAGCTCACTAATCTGCTCGGCAACGTCACTGTCGCCACCTACGACCAGAACAAGGAGGCCGACACCAAGCCCTATCAGGACAAGCGCCGCATTCTACTCACCACGCCGGGCGCGCCGATTCATGCGCTCACCAAGGACATCGTTGGCATCGAGGAATGGACCCGCGACGCCATCGAGAAGCGTCATGAACGCCTGGTGCGCATCCTGTGTCGGGATTGGGGCCTGATCGACGACGCGGGAAATTAGCCGGCGCGATTAACCTCTCGCTAACCGATGCGCGCCACCTCTTAACCCTGCGTTCACAAATGACGCGGGGGCGCCATGTCGCTGTTGTATAGTGTCGTGTTCGCGAGCCGGTGCCGGTCCACCCATCATCGTCTGGCGGTCGATGCGCTGCGGCATCTAAAATCACCGGACGCGGCTCGCTGGGCCGAGCTGCTTTTGCATTATCACGACGAATACCTGAAAGGCGCCAAGGCCCCCGACGATGTATTCAAGGATTTCAAGAACCACGTCCTGCATGTGCGCGACAATGATTGGGGCGGCGCGGTAGAAGCCTGCCAGGAATGGTACCGCCGCACCGTGCGGGCGTTGCAGGATCGCGACTGGAAGCAAGCGGCGTGGTCGGCCGGCGTGCTCAGCCATTATTACGCCGATCCGATTCAACCCTTTCATACCCACCAAACCGAAGAGGAAGGAATCATCCACCGCGCCGTGGAATGGAGCTTTTCCAAATCCTACACCGCCTTCCAACAAATTCTCGAGCGCGAGCAGGGCGGTTATCCAAACATAACCGCACCTACTGGGGATCAATGGCTGGCGGAAATGGTGCGCGCCGGGGCCAAGGCCTCGAACCCGCACTACGAAACCATCATCGACCATTACGATCTCGACAAAGCCGTGAAGGATCCTCCCGCTGGGCTCGACAAGCAATTGCGCCAAACCATGGCTAAGCTGGTGGGACACGCCGTCATCGGTTTCGCGTATATCCTCGACCGCGCGTTCGCGGAAGCCGCGATGAAACCGCCAAGAGCAGGCGGCGCGCTGCAAGCTTTTTTCCTGACGCTGGAGATGCCGGTCCAGGCCGTGCTCAAGATCGTCGACGATGTGAAAGCGCGCCGCGAAGTCGAAGCGCAATACCAAGAATACCGCCGCACCGGCAAGGTGCGCACGACGCTTGGCGAGGACGACAAGGTGGTGCGCGCGCTCTACGCCGCCGAAGTGCTGGGGGTGCAGCTCTCTTCGCTCGACGCCAAATGGCCGCGTGAAATCGGCGCCAAGGCCGGCGCCGCAAGCGACGCGCCCAAGCAGCGCGCGCCCAGGCCGCCGAAGCAGCTGGTGGTCACGCGCGAACTTCCTGTCGGCGCCCCACGCGCCAAGGTGGACAAGAGCTCGCCGAAATTTTCCCTCGATGGCGCGGCCCCGGTTGAGAAAGCGGCCTCGATCGGCGCGAATGCCGCCAAGCGCCTGCAAGCCGCCGGCGTGCGCACGATTGCGGACTTGCTCGCGCTCAAGCCCGAGGAGGTGCAAAAGCAGATCGGCGCGCGCCATGCCTCGGCTCAGATGATCCGTGATTGGCAAGCCCAAGCGCTGCTCGCCTGCACCGTGCCCGGCTTGAAATCGCGCGAGGCGCAAGCTTTGGCGGCGTGCGGGGTCGGCGACGCCGGCGAGTTGGCGCGATTCGACCCGGTCGAACTCACCGACGCGATCGCCCGCTGGGGCCTCTCGGAGGAGGGCGCCAGCGCCTGGGGCAGCGCGCCCGCGCCTAACGAAGACGACATCGCCACCTGGATCGCCCGCGCCAAACGCGCGGGCGCGAGCGCGGCGGCTTAAATTCCCATTCGCGAACGCGTCTCGATCTAAGGGCGCCGGATTCGACCGCGCTTTCGCGAGTGAGGCGAGTGGGACGGCGCGCGCGTTCGAAACGATGCGTGCCTTGTCTCATTCCGGCGCCATGAAACATGGCCCGCAATCTGCAAGCCCGCGATCTGAACTTACCGTCAACCGGGGATTTAGATGCGCATTTCCACAATGAGTTTCGCGGCTGCCGCCATGGCGTTCGGCGCCTTGGCCCTGACCACGCCTGCCTCCGCGACCGGCAACAATCAATGCAGCTACAATTGCGACGATGACGACGACGATGGCGGCGGCGACGAGGAAACCGACAATTACGGCGGCAACGGCGGACAGGGTGGAAGCGGCGGCGCCGGCGGTAATGGCGGAAACGGCGGCGCTGGCGGCGTCGGCAATGGCGGCGTAGGCGGGAACGCAAACAACACGAACACGATTGCCAACACCGCCAGCAACACGAACTCGAACACCGCCAACGGCGGCTATGCAACTGGGGGTAATGCAACTGGGGGCAACGCCGCCGGTGGCAATGCGACTGGCGGCAATTCCACCAACGCCAATACCAACAGTGCCGACAACGCAAACACCGCCACTGGCGGCGCTGCCACCAACGCCAACACAAACAGCGCGAACAACGCCAATACGGCGACCGGCGGCGCTGGCGGCATCGCCACAAACGCCAACGCAAATAATGCCAACAATGCAAGCTCCGCAACCGGCGGCGCCGGTGGTACGGGCGGATCTGCCACCAACGCCAACTTGAATAGCGCGGACAATTCGAGCTCCGCAACCGGCGGCGCTGGCGGCGCCGGCGGCGTTGCAACCAACGCCAACACCAACAACGCCAATAACGCGACTTCCGCGACAGGCGGCTCGTCGAGCGCCGACAACAACGGCAACAACAATTCGAGCTCCGCCAACACGCAGCAGCAGAACCAAAATCAGTCGGCGAGCAACCAGAACGACACCTCGAACTCCAACAATGCGAGCCAAGACGTCAACGTCAACACCACCAATCCGCGCGCGCCGGTGAGCACCGCGTTCGCCGCTCCGCTCTCGACCGGCGAAGACACTTGCATGGGGTCGAGCTCGCTCGGCGCGCAAGCAGTGACATTCGGCCTGTCGATCGGAACCACCTGGCAGGATTCGAATTGCCGCCGCTTGAAAAACTCCCGCCAGATGGTGGCGCTCGGCTACCATCGCGCAGCGACCGCGCTGATGTGCGTGGACGCGGACGTGCGTCAGGCGATGATCGAGGCCGGCACGCCTTGCCCAAGCGGACAGCAAGAAGCGGCTGCGGTCACCCCGGTCGCGGCAATCGCTGCAGCTGCGCCCGCTCCCGCTCCGGTGGCGGCGCCGGCGCCCGAGATCGTTCCGGCGGACTTGCCACGGCATCGCCGCGGGCGCCGGGCGAGCCCGCAGAGCTACGAGAAATAAAGCGCGGCGCCTAGATCTCCAGCAGGGTCAGCACGATCGCGGCGATCAGCACCGGCATGATAAAAGCGGTCAGGCCCGAGGCGACGATGCGGGCGGTTTTCAGCACGCGGTGGCCTTTGATCGGCTTGTCCTCGCGCGGCGCCAGCGCGAACTTGCACAAGAACGCGAACACGCCCGCGATCGCCGCCACGATGGCGCCGGCGAGCGCGCCCGAAATCAAGGCCGCCACAGAAGAGGCGAGCGCGATCAGACCCAATATGCCATGGCCCGAATTCATCACCTGCTTGACCAGGCGCTCGGCTCGGCCTTGGTCGAAGGTTTTGTAAGCCGCCGGCGAGACCACGAACGAGAACAACATGATCCAGCCGATCGAAGCGCCGGCGAGGGTGATGGCGGAAGCTTGAGCGAGTGTTTGCATGGCGCGCGCTTAACATGAGTCGGCTGGGGTGGCGTGACGCCAGTCCAGATACGCCCGTACAACAGATATTAATTTCTGCGTTACAGCAATAATATTCTGTGTAACATGATTCCATGAAGGCGCCCATGTTGGACAGAGTGGTCAGGCTCTACACCGTGCAGGAACGGCAATCGCCGGCGCGCGCGGCCATTCGGCGCCTTGGCCAGCCGTTCGAGTGGCTGTTTGCGGTTCTGCTGGCGCTGACGCTCGCGGGCGCCGGAATTGTGCTGTTCTTCGCGCTCGCGCCGGGGCTTGCCTCGATCTGGCTTGAGCCGAGCAATACCTGGCTGGTGCTAGGCAAAGACCAACCGCCCGCGAACGCGGTGCAGTTCAATGCGCTGCCCCTGGTCACGCAGCTGACAGCACTTGCGGCGTTCGCGCTGATCGTGGGGTCGCTCGCCGCGTCGTTGTTTTTCTTGCGCGCGCTGTTCCAATGTTATCGGCGCGGCGACGTGTTTGGCGCCGTGCCCCAGCTTTTCATGCAGCGCGCCGGCATCGCGCTTGTTGCATTCGCGCTGGCGCCTGGAGCGCTGCAGTCGGTGTTGGCCGCTGTCGGCAGCCCCGACCGCAATTGGTTTCATGCTCACAGCATCGCCGTGCTGAACATGGGTGCGGGGCTGTTCGTGTTTGCACGCGTCGTCGCGCTTGGCCGCGAGGTCGAGCGCGAGGCCAAGGAGTTCATCTGATGGCGATCGTGGTTCGGCTCGATGTCGCGCTCGCCGCGCGCAAGGTGCGCTCCAATGAATTGGCGCGCGCCATCGGCATTACCCCGTCAAATCTCTCCTTGCTCAAATCCGGGCGCGTAAAGGGCATCCGCTTTGAGACGCTCGATGCGATCTGCGATTTTCTGCAATGCCAGCCGGGCGACATTTTGGAACAAGTGCCGGCGAAGGGGGCGCCGGCGCGCTCGAGAGCCGGCTGACGGGCGTCAACCGGAGAATGCAAACAAACCAACGCGCCGCGGCGCGAAGGCAGGGGTGTGTCTCATGTTCAGGAAATTTATTGCGGCTATGGCGAGTGTGGCGTTGCTATGGGGGTGCGCCTCGCGGCTTTCAACGCACCCGACAGAACCAGCAGCGCTTGGCGCGCTGGTTTCTACTTCGCAAATGCTGGAGGCTTTGGGCCGGCCTGGAACGGTCAGCCTGGAGCAGATCGTCGCCGCCGATTGGCGCTGGGGCGAGGATTTCGCAACGCCCGGCATCGACCCGCCGGACTGGGAAAGCGCGGAGCTTCAGGGCCAAGTCTATTTCTACAAACTGCGACATCCCGCGCGCGGGCTCATCCTCATCGATACAGGGTTGCCCGCGGACACCGTGCGCCATCTCGGTCCCATCGTGCGCAATGTGTTTGATATCGAGCACACCTTCGCCATGCGCCAAGCCACAACCGATGCGCTCGGCGGACAAGCCCCCAGCGCCGTGTTCATCACCCATCTGCATTGGGACCATGTGCTCGGCGCGCGCGATCTGCCACGCGAGACGCCGCTCTATGTCGGCCCGGGCGACGGCGCGCAGCGCCATTTTCTGTTGCGCTTCATCGCGCCGGTCACAAGGCGCGCACTGGAACAACGCCCGCCCTTGCGCGAATGGCGTTTCAGCGCCGACGCCGATGGCCGGCTTGCCGGCGCGATCGATGTTTTCGGCGACGGCTCGATCTTCGCCGTCAGCGCGCCGGGGCATACGCCGGGCTCAACCGCTTATGTCGTCAACGCCACCGACGGCGTCCATCTCATCACCGGCGATGCGATCCACACTAGCGCTGGATGGCGCGGCGAGCGCGTCGAATACATCACCTTCGATCCCGATCGCGCCCGCGCCTGGGAAACGCTGGCGCAACTCCAAGCGCTCGCTCGCGCAATTCCCGGCGTGATCGTGCATCCGGGGCATCAGCGGCTGGAGGCGAGTCCCTAACCTTATCACGCGTTCCCTTTCGGCAGCGACTCTATTGCGCCGCTTCCACTTTCAGCCGTGCGCTGGCGCGCGGCTTCACGCTGTCTGAGCGCAATTGTCCGCAGGCGGCGAGGATGTCGCGGCCCCTTGGCGTGCGGATGGGGGAGGAATAGCCGGCGCGGTTGAGCACTTCGGCGAAGGCTTCGATGGTTTCCCAATCCGAGCATTCGTACGGGCTGCCGGGCCAGGGATTGAACGGGATCAGATTGATTTTCGCCGGAATGCCGGCGAGCAATTTCACCAGCGCTTTCGCTTCAGCCAGCGTGTCGTTGACGCCTTTCAGCATCACGTATTCGAACGTCACCCTTTTGGCGTTGCCGAGCGAGGGATAAGTGCGGATGGCGGCGAACAATTCTTCGAGATTGTATTTCTTGTTCAGCGGCACCAGCTGCTTGCGCAATTCGTCGTTGGTCGCGTGCAGCGAAATCGCCAGCATGGCGCCGGTGCGTTCGCCGGCTGCTTTGATCTTCGGCGCGACGCCGGCGGTGCTGACGGTGATGCGGCGGCGCGAAATGGAAATGCCGTCGCCGTCGGAAATCGTGTCGATGGCCTCGGCGACGTGATCGAGATTGTACAACGCTCGCCCATGCCCATGAACACGATATTGGTGAGCGCGCGATCCTCGTTCGAGGTCGGCCACTCTCCCAGCGCGTCGCGGGCGATCAGCACCTGCGCGACGATTTCCGCGGCGCTCAGGTTGCGCACCAGCCTTTGCGTGCCGGTGTGGCAGAAGCTGCAATTGAGCGTGCAGCCGACTTGACTGGAAACACACAGCGCGCCCGAGCGTCCCACGTCGGGAATGAACACGCACTCGGCTTCGACGCCCGGCCCCAAGCGAAGGAGCCATTTGCGGGCGCCGTCTTGGGAGATTTGCTGGGTGACGATTTCAGGGCGATCGAGGGAATAATGCTCAGTCAAAGTGGCGCGCAGCTCCTTGGCCACATTGGTCATCGCCGCAAAGTCAGTCACGCCATAATGATAAATCCAGCCCCACAGCTGCTCGGCGCGCATCTTCGCTTTGCGCGGCTCAACGCCGATAGCGACAAGCCTGGGCGCGAGATCCCGCTTAGACAAGCCGGCAAGAGAGGGAAGGGCGCTGGTCACGGGCCGGTTATGGGGAGGATGCGCAAGCGTCGCAATCCCTTCGCCTCCCTGTTCCGCTCATTCCGCGCTGGCGGCGAGACCGCGCGCGAACCCGCCGTCGCCGCCGACGGCGCTCGACAGCAGTGAGGCTGCGCGCCTAATAAAAACAGAAATTTGTGATTATGGGGCTCGGAATGCCCGCCGCGCGGTCATAGGGAAGAAGGGTCAATGAGTCTTATGCAATTCTCTCGCCGACGCTTTGCGCAAGCTTCGCTCGGCGCGCTGGCCGCCGGCTGCGCCCATCGCGGCGAGCCCGACATGATCATCCATGGCGGCCCAATCTACACTGGCGTCGTAGCCAACCCACGGGTTGAAGCCGTGCGCATCCGCGACGGGCGCTTCTTGTTCACGGGCGCACTGCGCGAGGCGCGTTCGGGCCCCGCGCGCGAGTTTGATCTGCGCGGCGCGGCGGCGTTTCCGGGTTTCACCGATAGCCACGTGCATCTCACCTATGTCGGGCTCGCCTCGATGCTGCTCGATCTTGTGGGCACGCCCTCCATCGCGGGCTTGCGCGAAAGCCTCGCCGCCTACGCGGGGGCCCACCCCGAAGGGGCCATTATCGGGCGCGGCTGGATCGAAACCCATTGGCCCGAAGCGCGTTTCCCCACCCGCGCCGATCTCGATGTAGTGGTTGGGGATCGCCCCGTGTTCCTCGAACGCATCGACGGCCATGCCGCGATCGTGAATTCACCGGCGCTGGTGCTGGCCGGCATCGTCGCCAATACGCGCGATCCCGAAGGCGGACGCATCGAGCGCGACGCGTCGGGCGCGGCCACCGGCATGTTGATCGACAACGCGATCGCCTTGGTGCAAGCGCGTCTTCCGGCGCCAAGCGCGGCGCAGCAACGCCAAGCTCTGGCGCAAGCGACGCGGCTCTACGCCTCACGCGGCTGGACTGGGGTGTGCAACATGAGCACGCGCCTCGAAGAAGCGGAATGGTTCCAGGATTTCGCGGCGCGCGGCGAATTGCCGTTGCGGGCCGATCTGTATCTCACGCCGGAGGATTCGGAGATCGTGTTGCAGCACGGGCCGTACGGTGGGGATCTGGTGCGCGTGCGCGGGATCAAGCTCTACATGGATGGCGCGCTCGGCTCGCGCGGCGCGGCGCTGCTTGCGCCGTACAGCGACGCGCCGGGGGAGGGGCTGCTGGTGACGCCCGATGAGCAGCTGCGCGCCTTGCTGGCCCGCGCGCGCGAACGCGGCGTGCAGGTGGCGACCCACGCCATCGGCGACCGCGGCAACCGGCTGGCGCTCGACGCTTATCGCCACGCTTTTTGGGACAATCCCGGGGCGCTCGCCTCTGCGCGCTGGCGCATCGAGCACGCGCAAGTGCTTGCGCCGGAAGATCTGCCGCGCTTCGCGCAGATGGGCGTCATCGCTTCGATGCAGCCCTCGCACGCGATCAGCGATTTATATTTTGCGCCCGCGCGTCTGGGCGAGCAGCGCCTCGCCGGCGCTTATGCGTGGAATTCGCTGTTGCGTTCTGGCGCGATCATCGCCGGTGGTTCTGACGCGCCGGTGGAGAAAGGCGATCCGCTGATCGAGTTTTACGCGGCGTGCCATCGCCATGATCTCTCGGGCTTCGCCGGGCCGAATTGGCATGGAGAAGAGGCGGTGTCGCGCACGCAGGCGCTCGCCATGTTCGCCAGCGGAGCGGCCTACGCTTCGTTCTCGGAGCAGGAACGCGGAACCATCGAGACTGGCAAGCGCGCGGATATGAGCGTGTTCTCAGCCGATCTGATGAATTGCGCGCCGGGCGATATTCCACGTGCGCGCGCGGTGCTGACAGTGAGCGATGGGCGGGTGACGCACGAGAATTTTTGAAGCGCACCGTTCACCCATCCCCGGATGAATGCGCAGCATTCAGTCCGGGGCCCATACCCACAAGGCTTGAGTTTATGGGCCCCGGACTTGCGCTTCGCGCAATCCGGGGATGGGTGGTGTTTGGTTGCGGCAGATCGTGCCCGGCTTAAGCCGCCACGCCTGCCGTCGGCGTGACCGCGCCGGCCATTTCGTGGGGATCGCGCAGCACGTAGCCGCGGCCCCAGACGGTCTCGATGTAATGTTCGCCGCCGGTCGCGGCCGCGAGTTTCTTGCGCAGCTTGCAGATGAACACGTCGATGATCTTCAGTTCGGGCTCGTCCATGCCACCATAAAGATGGTTCAGGAACATTTCCTTGGTCAAAGTGGTGCCCTTGCGGAGCGAGAGCAGCTCCAGCATCTGGTATTCCTTGCCAGTCAAATGCACGCGGTGGCCGGTGACTTCCACGGTCTTGGCGTCGAGATTGACGGTGATGTCGCCGGTTTTGATCACGGAATGAGCGTGGCCCTTGGAGCGGCGCACGATGGCGTTGATGCGGGCGATCAGCTCATCCTTGTTGAAGGGCTTGGTCATGTAATCGTCGGCGCCGTAGCCGAGGCCGCGCACCTTGGTGTCGGTGTCGGCGGTGCCCGAGAGGATCAGGATCGGGGTGTTGACCCGGGCCACCCGCAGCTGCTTTAGCACGTCGTAGCCGTGCATGTCGGGCAGCGTCAGGTCGAGCACGATGATGTCGTAATCATAAAGTTTTCCGAGGTCGATGCCTTCCTCGCCGAGATCGGTCGAGTAGATATTAAAGCCTTCGGACTTGAGCATCAGCTCGATGCCCTGCGCTGTGGCGCTATCGTCCTCGATCAACAGAACTCGCATATCGCCCTCTCCGACCCCGGCGCTGGTCACGCCGCCCCGAGGTTAATTTAACGGTTCGACTCAACCATTCCCAGATTTTGATGAAGGCAAAGTAAAAACCGGACCAGTGATTCGATCTTTAGAATCGTATTCGCGCTCGCGCGCAAGAGTCTGTGGGGCGCGGCGACGATTGCACCAGGGCTTGCGAAGATTCCGAAACCGGAATCATCCGCGCGCCGTCCGTAAACAAACGTTAACCGCGTCGCTGCATTTGCTGTGAGGACCATGCCCACACAACTCGCCCGCCTCGCCCTTGACATCGAAGCGCTCGACCCGCGTCGGTTCGAAGGGCGGGTGACGGGACTGTCCGGTGCGCTGATCGAAGCGAGCGGGCCGGTTGAGGCGCTGGCGCTGGGCGCGCGCGCCACCATCTATGGCGCGCAAATCTCGCGCGGCGAGATCGTCGGCTTCCGCGGCGACCGCGCGCTGCTTGCGCCATACGATTCCATCGAAGCGATCCGCCCCGGCGCGCGCGTGGCCCTGGAAGCCGCCGCGCCCATGGTGCGGCCAGCGCGCGCTTGGCTGGGGCGGGTGATCGATTGCTTCGGCCAGCCGATCGATCACGCCGGGCCGTTGCCACAAGGCTTGGCGTCGCTGCTGGTGCGCGCGGCCCCGCCCTCGGCGCATGATCGCGCGCGCGTCGGCGCCCGACTCGATGTCGGCGTGCGCGCCATAAACATGTTTTCGGCGATTTGCCGCGGCCAACGCATGGGCGTGTTCTCGGGCTCTGGCGTCGGCAAGTCGGTGCTGATGTCGATGCTGGCGCGCGGCGCCGCCGCTGACGTAATCGTCATCGGCCTCGTCGGCGAGCGTGGACGCGAAGTGAAGGAATTCATCGAGGACACGTTGGGCGAAGAGGGCAAGCGCCGCTCCGTCGTGGTGGTCGCCACCTCAGATGAAAGCGCCGCCCGCCGCAGGCTTGCCCCACACATGGCGTCCGCCGTGGCCGAATATTTTCGCGACGATGGCCTCGATGTGCTGCTGCTGATCGACAGCGTAACCCGCTTCGCCACGGCGCAGCGCGAAATCGGGCTCTCGGTGGGCGAGCCGCCGACGACCAAGGGTTACACGCCCTCGGTGTTCGCGGAATTGCCGAAATTGTTGGAACGCGCGGGGCCAGGACGGGCGGGCGAGAAGGGCTCGATCACCGCGCTGTTCACGGTGCTGGTCGATGGCGACGATTACAACGAGCCGATCGCCGACGCCGTGCGCGGCATTCTCGACGGGCACATCGTGATGGAGCGGGCCATCGCCGAACGCGGCCGCTATCCCGCCATCAATGTGCTGAGATCCATCTCGCGCCTCATGCCCATGTGTCATGGCGACGATGAAAACGCATTGGTGGCGCGCGCGCGCGGCGCGCTCAGCCTCTACGGCGAAATGGAAGAGCTCATTCGCATCGGCGCTTACAAGGCGGGTGCGGACGCCGAGGTCGATTACGCGATCCGCGTCCGGCCGGGGCTGGAGGCGGTGCTAGCCCAGGGCAAGGACGAGCGGTCGAGCATCGGGGACGCCTTTCAGATGCTCGACCGGGCGCTGGGGGCGCCATGAAGGCGCTTCGCACATTGCTCCGCGTTGCGCGACGCGACCTCGACGTCTTGAGACGCGCGCTCGCCGACCAGATCAGCAAGCAGATGGCGGTGGAAGAGCGCATCCGCGCCGGCGCGCAAGACCTCGCCGATGAACAAGGAGCGGCGCAACGGGACTTTGAATCCCATCGCGCCTTCGCAATCTATGCACCGGTCGTGCGCGCCGCTCAGCGCGCGCTTGAAGGCGAACGCGCCGCCATCGACCAGGAATGCGACCGCATGCGCGCCCTGATCGCGGAAGCTCATGTCGAGATGCGAAAATTCGAGCGCTTGATCGAACTGGATGAGGCGCGACAGCGCGCCGCGTTGGAGAAGCGCGATGCGGCCGAGCTCGATGAATTGGCGACGCAGCGAGCAGGGAGGATGCGCGCGCCGTAAAGCGCATGCGCGCTTAGGTAAGTACAGGAAACGGAATTTCTTCCGCAACCAAGAGGCCCTGCCGGATAAGCTCGCGAATCCGGGCAATGTGAGGCGTGAGCTCGTCGGAGACGCCGATCACGAATGTGAATTGCTTCCAGTTTGTGTTGTACCATTGCATCTTCTGTTCCTCGGCATCAAACACACGCGTCGGCTGCACGTAAATGCCGCAATAGGATATCCCGAATTCGTCAGGGTCGGTGGCCCAATCATAGGAGATGCCGGTTTCGCCGTCGTCCTCCTTTTTCATGGCAATGCTGAGGTGCTCCTCGAGGATAGCCACGACCTCTTCAATGGTCCGATAGCGTGTGCCAATATTCATGCTTGCCTCCTCATTCTCGGCGCGGCGCCAAGGGAACAGCGGGGCCGGGGCGCAGACGCATTGCGCCAGGCGAACTGAATATTACATAGGAAACGCCTCGTCCGTTCACGTTTTGCGGCAAGCCCGGTGCGCCGAGTTGCGCGAGTTGGTCGAACCTCAGGGGAACCGTCCGCGTAGCTCGTCCGCGAATGCCAAAGCCGCGGGCGCGCGCAGCAGCGAACAATGTCGGGCTGACGATGGCGGCGTCGAAATCGCGCGGGCCTGAGGGATCGAGCACACCGCGCCGAAACGATACGCCGGAGACAGCGCTGCCACGCAGATAAGATGCGGCGCTGGGATAGCGGGAGCGCCGCAGCGCTCCAGTGACCTCTTGGCGAAACTGCGTCCATTGCAAGCGTTCCATGCCTAGTGGCCCATGCGCTTGGATGCGCAGAATGTGAAGCTGTTCGCGGAGGTACTCTTCGTAAACGCCGGGCCGGCGCGGCGTGACGATGGGGCCAAACCTGAAATTCGGATCGAAGGCGCGGATCGCGTCTTGCAACGCCGCTATTCTATCTTCGTGCTGCCTCTGTCGCGTGAGCACGCCGATTGAGGCGAAATACTCTCGGTCGGACATGTTGCGCCAATCGAGGTAGGGGCGCATGGGCGCGGGCGCGGCTTCCGGAGGCCGGTTGTGACCGGGGCCGGGACGTGGCGGTGGGCGCGGGGGCGGACGTGCGCCCCCGGCTTTCGGCGTTCCGCCGCCGCCGCCATCCACCCACTCTCCGCCATCGGATGTTCCTTTCGGGGCGCGGGGTTGTTCGCGCCAGCGCGGATTGTACTTGGCCTCGTAGGCGCGCCGCGCAGCGAGCAGGCGCTTGATGTCTGCGAGTTCCGCGCGGAGCGCGCTGATGAAAGCGAGGCGCGTTCTGAGCCATTCGATGTCAGTGTGGTTGTGCATGGGGCGGTGGCAGATCGATTCCGACCCCAGTTTAAGTGCGCGCCCGCCCGGTCGGATTGAATCGCTGCTCGCGGCAACGAAGCCTTGATTTGCTTGGAAATTGACGCGAGCAATGCGTGGATAGGAGCAAATCTATCCCCGCAATTGGCGGCGCGGCGCGGGATCAACCGGCGTTGAGCGCCTCGACAAAATCCGGATCACGTCTTCGTAGGCTTGGCTCCAACCGGCACAACACTGGCCTTCGACAGGCCCCTTGTTCAAGCACCTAGCTGTTTCTCCTTAGTCGACCAGGTGTTTCAAACACAGCCAGGATCATCGCCGCCAGCCATCCCACTACTGTCCAGGCGGTAAACAAGTTGATCGCGAAGAATGTCAGTGAAAAACCTCCGCGGAGGAAGCAGATGATTGATGGAAGGAAGTAGAGGAAAATGAGAAGTGCAAATAGCTCGCCCATCCAAGCTCCCCCAACCTCATGGGCGAACACGCATGATCACCCCTAGAAGGGCGGGGAGCGTGACACGGGATGGGGAGAAATGCACGGCTTGAGCGCGCGGCGACGCGCTTAACCGGCGTTCAGCGCTTCGACGATGCGGATCACGTCTTCGTAGGCTTGGCTCTGCGGGTGGCGCACGGGTAGGGGTGTTTGCGCGCGGATCGAATCCGGCACGCGTGGATCGCGGCAGATCACGCCGGCGAAGCGCGGCTTGAAGCCGAGATATTCGTTGCAGGCCAGCGAGAACTGATCAAACACCCGGCGCCCCTTGACCCGGTTTTCGGCCATGTTGACGATCACCCACGGAATCACCTGCGCGCCCTGCAGGCGCAGCAATTTCACCATGGCGTAAGCGTCGGTCAGCGCGGTGGGCTCTTCGGTGGTGACCAAGATCAGCCGATCGGCGGCGCGGGCGAAACGCAACACCGTGGGGTCGATGCCGGCGGCGAGATCGAGAATGATGCGGTCGTAATGCGGTGCGAGCTTCAAGATTCCATTGGCGATGCGCGCCACGTCCTCGAGCTTGACCCCGCCTAAGGCGCCCGAGCCCGAATGCCCGGCGATCAAGTCAAAGCCGCCATTGCGGCCAGGTCCGCCAAGCACCGGCGTCACCGCGGCGTCGAGTTCAAGAAATCCGCGCACCACCGAGTGCACGTCGGCTTGCGGGCGCACGCCGAGCTGCACGTCGATGTTGGCGAGCCCGAGATCGCAATCGACCAAGAGCGCGCGCTGGCCGGCGCGGCCAAAGGCGATTCCGAGCATGGTCGAAAGCCAAGTCTTGCCGACCCCGCCCTTGCCGGAGGCGACCGCGAATACCTCCGCCGCGCGCGTGCGCGGTACCGGCGGCTCGGGAAGGGCAGCGCTGGCGCCTGTCATGGGAAGATATAACGCCGCAAGGTGTTGCGGAGCCGTTAGCGGCGAGCGCGAATTGGTTGACGAAGTGTGAATTCTTTGGCCCTTGGCCTGAGGCGCTGGCGCAGGTAGCCTCTTGTTGCGAGGCAAGCAGTGACGGCAACTCAGTATTTTCAGGATTATTTGGCGGCGCTGCGGAAGACGCCGCTTGCGGACAAGACCGAGCATTCTGACCGTTCCGCCTTGGAGCGCTTGCTGAACCAGATCGCCGCGATGTCAAGCGCCGCAACGAATGTCCAGCACGAACCCAAAAGGGCGCAGGACAAGGGCGCGCCCGATTTCAAGATCAGCCGGCAGGCCGCGATCATCGGCTATGTCGAAGTTAAGAAGGTCGATGCGCCGCTCGCCCAGGTGCTGAAATCGGATCAGATCAAGCGCTACAGGGAACTCTCCGACAACATCATACTCACCGACTATCTCTGCTTCATCTGGATCGAGAAGGGGCGCGTTCACGAGCCGGTGCGACTGTGTGAAGCCACGGCACTGGAGGGCAAGGCCGGCGCGCCTCATACCGAGCGCGTGGCGGAAGTCGCGGCGTTGTTGGCCGGCTTCTTTTCGACGCCTCCGAAGGGCATCGCCAAGGCGCGCGAGCTGGCCGAGGCTCTGGCGGTGCGCAGCAAGCTCTTGCGGGTGTTCCTCACCGAGGAGCTGGCGCGGCAGGAAGGCCAAGAAACCGGGGCGCGGCTGTTTGGCCTGTTTGGCGCGTTCAAGGATCAAGTCAGCCATGAGCTGACGATCCAGGAATTCGCCGACGCCTTCGCGCAGACGCTGGCTTATGGCCTGTTCCTGGCCAAGCTCAACGCCAAGACGGGCGAGGCCATTACGCTTGAGAACGCCGAGCGCCACGTGCCGGGCGGGTTCAGCCTCATCCGCGAGTTGGTCGGATTTCTCAAGGAACTGGACAAGCAGGAATATGCCGACATCCGCTGGGTGGTGGAGGAGGTGCTCTCGATCATCAACTGGCTCGATATCGACGCCATCCGCGCCGATCTCTCGTTCAAGAACCGCAGGGCCTCGCGGCGCGATGTGAAGGCGCGCTCGGAGGAGGAATGGCGGCTGTTTTCCAAGGACCCGTTCGTTTATTTCTACGAGGATTATCTCGCCAAATACGACGCGAAAACCAAGAAGGCGCGCGGCGTTTATTACACGCCGCCGCCGATCGTGAATTTCATCGTCCGCGCCATCAACGATATTCTGAAGGACACTTTCGAGATCGAGCAGGGGCTGGCGGATCGCGAGCGCGTCACCGTGCTCGATTTCGCCTGTGGCACCGGCACCTTTCTGGTGGAGGTCCTGGAGCGGATTTTCGACGAGATCGGCGGGCCGGAAGCAGGCATCGCCCCGCTGGTGGTGCGCCAGCATATCCTCAAGAACATCTATGGTTTCGAATATTTGATCGCGCCCTACACCATCGCGCATCTAAAGCTCAGCCAATACCTCGCCGAACTGGCCGCGCGCGCGAACAATCCGGATATCGCGCTGAAAGAGGGTGAGCGCTTCCAGGTGTTCCTCACCAACACGCTGGAGCCGATTGAGCCGCAGAAAGAGTTGTTCTTGCCGGAGCTGTCGCGCGAGACGGCGGCCGCTCACGAGGTGAAGAAGCAGCCGATTTTGGTGATCACCGGGAATCCGCCGTATTTTGGGGAATCTAAGAATAAGGGGCCGCTTGCAACCGCATCAGTCGAGACATATCGGTGGGCTTTTGAGAAATCACAGAGCGTTGACGACCGGCCAATCCGGCTCAAGGAGAAAAATCTCAAGTGGTTGCAGGATGACTATGTGAAGTTCCTTCGCTTTGCGCAGTCAAAAATGGACGAGGTGGATCAGGGGATAGTGGGTGTTATTACCAACCACGCTTACCTAGACAATCCAACATTTCGGGGTATGCGCCAAAGTCTGATGCGGACGTTTGATAGCATCTATATTGTCGATTTGCACGGCAACAAAGAGAAGAAAGAGGTCGCGCCCGATGGCTCTTCGGACGACAACGTCTTCGCAATTAAGCGTGGCGTGGCCATTGCCCTTTTCGTCAAGAAGAGGGGTATCGAGCGTGGAATATTCCACGTCGATCGTTGGGGTCGCCAGATCGACAAATATGTCTGGGCTGCTTCTGCCACAGTCAAAAACTCCGATTGGATATCAGTTCTGCCCCGTGCGCCGCAGTATGTGCTCAGCCCAAGACCTGAACTGCTTTCGGATGAGTTCGAAAGCTTTTGGTCAGTACGGGACATCTTCCCTCTGCACGGAACAGGCGTCATCACCAAGCGCGATGATCTCGCCATCAAGTTTGAACCAGCGGAGGTGTGGGCGACGGTAAGGAAATTTGTTGAGACGCCGGTATCGACGCTCCATCAGGTGTTTGACCTGCCGGATGACGTTCGCGACTGGAGCGCCGCGCGCGCGCAAGAAGACTTACGGAGCAGTGGTCCCACCGAACGCCAAATACGTAAAATCCATTATCGACCATTCGATTTGCGCTACACCTATTACACCGGCAAGTCCCGAGGGTTTCTCGGGTGGCCCGTCGAGCGGGTCATGGACAACCTCATCGAAGGGAATATTGCCCTCCTAACCGCAAGGAGCAACAAGTCACCATCTCCCGACCACTTTCTTGCGACAGAGTTTATGGCTGAGACGAAGTGCGCCGAAGCAACCACTCAATCATATACATTCCCGCTCTTTCTTTTTCGCAATGGTAATCGGACAGAAAATTTCTCAGCAGAGTTTCGTGGATATCTAGATGACCACTATGGGATGCACTATTCGGCGGAGGCCATCTTCGCGCTGATATATGCTGTTTCTTATTCTCCTACGTATCGGCAAAGGTACTCGCAGTTTTTCCGAACGGATTTTCCTCGCATCCCATTCCCTCAGTCGCGCGCCGATTTCGACACGCTCTCCGCGCTCGGCTGGGCGCTGGTCGAAGCATCTGTTGAAGCGCAAGCAGGCGACCAAGCTCGCCGCGTTTCAGAGCAATGCGAAAGGCGAGGGGCGTTACCGCGTCGAGGGCAATCCGCGCTATGTCGAGGCCGAGCAGAAGACATACATAAACGCCGAAAGCGCCTTCGCCCCGATCCCGCCCGATGTCTGGAGCTTCCATATCGGCGGCTATCAGGTGCTCGATAAATATTTGCGCAGCCGCAAAGGGCGCGAACTTTCGCTTGATGAGATCGAGCATGTCGCCAAAGTGGCCGACGTGCTCGCCTTCACCATCGAGCAGATGGCGACGATCGATGCGGCCTACCAGGCCGCTTTTCCGGAGCAGAAATAATACCAACGGCTCTAAACATTGCCCCACCCATCCCCGGATTCGCTAGCGAATTCCGGGGCCCATAAACTCAAACGGCTGTGTTTATGGGCCCCGGTCTTGCGTATCTTTGGCCCGCCGCTTCGCGGCGTCCCGGGGATGGGTGGAGAGTCAGGCTTTCGGGCCGTTATTATTATAAGCAGAGCAGGCGCATTGTCGGGTTAACCGAATCAGAATTCATGCTGGCCCCCATGAACCAGCAAGATCTGTTCGGCAGCGCAACGATCCCCGCCTACACGCCCAAGCCCGAGCATGTGCGCAACCATCTGGCGGATTTGCTGGCGCAGATGCGCGCGGCGCAGAGCTGGCCGTGGGAAGAGGTGGTCGTCGAACTGCATGTCGGGCGCACCGTGCCTTACCTCTGCGGGCTGATTGCTGATCCCGCCGAGGCCGAAGATTGGCGCCAGCACTTCGCCGCGGAGCAAAGCCGGCTCTCGAAAACCGCTTCAATCCCCTAAACCTGCCCCATCGCTTTTAGCCGGACCTTGGCGTGCACTTCGCCTTGGCTGAGTACGGCGGTGGAGGGGCGGAAGCGTTCGATTAGGGAGCGCACGAACGGGCGAATGGCGGGGGAGGTGAGCAGCACCGGGGTTTCGCCCATCTGCGCGGCTTTCTCGAAAGCCGTGCGCACGTCGGCGACAAAGTCGTGCAGCTTTGACGGCGCGAGCGCGAGCTGGCGGGCCTGGCCCTCGCCGATGAGCGAATCCTGGAAGGCGTGCTCCCAAGTCGGCGTCAGCGTGATGATCGGCAGCGAGCCGTCGGGGTTGCGGTGCTGGTAGCAAATCTGCCGCGACAAGCGCCCGCGCACATGTTCGGTGATCAGCACCAGATCGTGCATGGCTGGCGCGGCTTCGGCGATGGCTTCGACGATGGCGGTCAGATCGCGGATCGAGATGCGCTCCTTGAGCAAATTCTGCAAAATGCGCTGCACGCCAGACCAAGAAACATGCGCCGGCGCCACATCGTCGAGCAATGATTGGGTTTCTTTCGGCAGGTCTTTGATCAGTTTTTTCACCTCGGCGAAGGTAAGCAGTTCGGCCATGTGCTCCTTGATGATTTCAGTCAAATGCGTGGCCAACACGGTGGCTGGATCGACGACCGTGTAGCCGCGGAAACTGGCTTCCTCGCGCGCGCGCTCGTCGATCCACATGGCGTCGAGCCCGAAGGCCGGCTCCTTCACCGCCTCGCCGGGAATTGCAACGCCCGCGCCCGAAGGGTCCATTGCCAACAAGGCGCCGAATTTCAGCTTGCCGTCGCCGGCATCCATCTCCCGCACGCGGATGGCGTAGCGGTCGGGCGGCAATTGCACATTGTCGAGAATGCGCACGCTCGGCATGACGAAGCCGAATTCCTGCGCCAGGGTTTTGCGCAAGGCCTTGATCTGATCGGTGAGCCGGCGGCCATGCACATCGTTGATCAGCGGCAGTAGCGCGTAGCCGATTTCGATGCGGACATCGTCCATGGCCAGCGAAGTTGCCGAGGTTTCCTCCGCCGGCGCGCTCGCAGGCGGGGCGGCGGCGAGCGCGTCGGCGGCGCGTCCCGATTGCCGCAAGCGCCACGCCAGCAGGCCCGATGCGCCCGCGAGGATCCAAAACGGAATGATCGGCATGCCCGGCAGCACGCCGACGCCGAATGCGCACGCCGACACCACGCCAAGCGCCACCGGATACGACGCCAGCTGATGAGCCAGCGCCTTGTCGGCGGCGCCGTCGATACCGGCCTTGGTCACCAGCAAGCCCGCCGCCACCGAGACGATCAGCGCCGGAATCTGCGTGACGAGCCCGTCGCCGACGGTGAGCAGGGTGTAGGTGGTCCCAGCGTCCTCGAACGACATGCCGTGCGACACCACGCCGATAATGATGCCCCCGATAATGTTGATGAATACGATCAAAAGCCCGGCGATGGCGTCGCCGCGCACGAATTTCGAGGCGCCGTCCATGGCCCCGAAGAACGAGCTTTCCGCTTCCAGCGCCTTGCGGCGCGCGCGCGCCTCCTGCTCGTTGATGAGGCCCGAGGAAAGATCGGCGTCGATCGCCATTTGCTTGCCGGGCATCGCGTCCAAGGTGAAGCGCGCGGCGACCTCGGCGATGCGGGTCGAGCCGCGTGTGATCACCACGAAATTCACGATCACCAGAATCGCGAATACGATCACCCCGATCACGAACTCGCCGCCCATGACGAATTGCGCAAACGCGGCGATCACTTCGCCGGCGGCGTGCTCGCCATTTTGACCGTTGGCCAGGATGAGCCGGGTCGAGGCGATATTCAGCGACAGCCGAAGCAGCGTCGAGAGCAGTAGAACCGACGGGAAAGCGGTGAATTCTAGCGGCCGCTTGATCAACAGCGCCGTCACCAGCACCAGAATCGAAAACGTGATCGAAACCGCCAGCAGCAAATCCAGCAGCATCGGCGGCAATGGCACCAGCATGATCGCAAGAATGCCAAGCACGCCGACTGCCAGCGCGATCTCGCCGCGCATCAGCATCGCGCGCAAGTCGCCAAGCACGAAGGCCGGCGCTTGCGGTTGGGCGGCGTCGGTCATGGTCTAATTCCTCCCCCGTTCACGGGGGAGGTCCTGAGCGAAGCGAAGGGGAGGGGGTAAGTGCGCAAGCGTCGCGCTCCCCCCTCAGTCATCGCGCTGCGCGCGCTGCCAGCTCCCCCGTGAACGGGGGAGCAGTTTGACGCCGTAGCGCTCAAGCCGCTTGCCCCGTCGGTGGCGCGGGCACGGCGACGCCCGCGTCTAGGTAGAGCTTCAGTTTGTTGCGCAAGGTGCGGATCGAGATGCCGAGGATGTGAGCGGCGTGGGTGCGATTGCCGAGGCAATGGGTCAGCGTCTCCAGAATGAGGCCTTGCTCCACTTCCGCGACTGAACGGCCAACCAGCGCGCGCGCGGCGGCTTGCCCGGATTCAATGGCCGCGCCGAGGGCGTCGTGGCTGCGCGCGCCCACCGGGGCGCCGTCAGGCGCGCGGATTGCATCAGCGCCGATTTCCTCGCCATTGGCCAACAGCACCGCGCGGTGCATGGCGTTCTCGAACTCACGCACATTGCCGGGCCAGGAATGGGCGAGCATTTGCTGCAGCGCGCCTTGCGACAAGCGCCGCGCGGGGCGGCCATTGGAGCGCGCGTATTTGTCGATGAAGAAGCGCGCCAAACCGGCGAGATCGTCCTTGCGCTCGCGCAGCGGGGGCAGGCGCAAATTGACCACATTGAGTCTGTAGAGTAAGTCCTCCCTAAACTCGCCGGCGCGCACCAAGGTCGCGAGATCGCGGTTCGAAGTAGCCAGCACGCGAATGTTAACCGCCACCGGCTTGCCGCCGCCGACGCGGTCGATCACCCGCTCTTGCAATGCCCGCAACAATTTCGATTGCAGGCGCAAATCCATTTCCGAAATTTCGTCCAGCAGCAATGTGCCGCCGTCGGCTTCCTCGAACTTGCCGATGCGCCGGCCTACCGCGCCGGTGAAAGCGCCTTTCTCGTGGCCGAACAATTCGCTTTCGAGCAAATGTTCGGGGATGGCCGCGCAATTGACGGCGATAAAAGGCTTGTCGTTGCGGCGCGATTTCTTGTGCACGTAGCGCGCTACAACTTCCTTGCCAACGCCGGATTCCCCGGTGATCAGGATCGACGCGTCGGAGGGCGCGATCTGGTCTGCCAGCGCGATCATCTGCTGCATCACCGCGTCTTCGGTGATCAGCGGGCGTTCGTCATCGCTGATCGCGGCGAGCACGGCGGCGATCAATTCGGGGTCCGGCGGCAGCGATATGTACTCGCGTGCGCCGGCGCGGATCGCGCGCGCGGCCAAATGCGGCTCGATGCCGACGCCGGCGGCGACCACCGGTACGACGATATGTTCGGCCTCATTTGCCGCAATTAGAGCGGCGATGTCGAGACGGGCGTCGACCATCAGCAAATCGGCGCCGCGACCGACGCGCAAAGCCGCGGTCGCCTGCTCGATCGTGTCCACGTGTGCGACCTTGGCGCCGTGATCCATGGCGATGCGGGTGGCGGCGGAGATTTGCCCGCCAAGCGGGCCGACGATCAACAGACGCATTGCACTCTTCCTTCCCGCGCAGTCCAAGCAAGAAACCACCAACCGTCATTCCGGACGCGCGAAGCGCGATCCGGAACCCAGGGGATCGTAGAACGCACTGATGGCCCCTGGGTTCCGGGTTCGCACTTCGTGCGCCCCGGAATGACGAAGTTTGAAGCGTTGCTCACGCCACGTCCCCGTCCTTGATGATTTCAGTCATGGTCACGCCCAGCCGCTCATCGACGACGACGACTTCACCGCGCGCCACCAGGCGGTTGTTGACATAGATGTCGATCGCTTCGCCGACCTTGCGGTCAAGCTCGATGACCGAGCCGCGCGTCAGCCGCAGCAGCGACGCGACCTCCATGCTGGCGCGCCCGAGCACGGCTTGGATGTTGACCGGCACGTCGTAAATCGCGGCCAAATCGGCCGCACTGCGCTCGACCCCGTCAGCGCTTTCGGCGACGGCGCCCGGCGTCGGCGTGAATTCGTCCAATTTCAGATCAGAGCTCATGGTTTCCTCGTCATGGCTTGGCCAAGGCGGTCTCGATGAGACCGCGGATGCGTTCGGCGGCGTCTTCGGGACTGATGGCGATGATTCCATCCGACCAATCGATGCAAATCTCACCGGCGTCCATGCCAGGTTCGGCGCGCACCAAAATGGCGCCGGCATAAGCGTGGGTTTCGCTCATCGCGGCGATGCGAGGCTGCAGACTTTGCGCGGCATCGGGCGAGAGCTTCACTATTAAGCGCGGGTGATGGCGCAGAGTGTCCATGGCGGCCTCGATCGCCGCGGCCGCGCGTTCGATCCCGAAGGCGTCAAGCGCTTCGCCTGCGATCTTGCGGGCCGCGACCAGCGCGATGTGAGCAGCTTCCTGGCGCATGGCGCGGCTTTCGCCGTCGAGCCGCGTCAGGATGGCGGCGGCGGCGTTCGACAGCGCTTCTAGCGCGGCTGCGGCCTGGCGTTCGGCTTGGGCGACGGAATCCTGCCTGCCGTGCTCATATGCATCGGCGCGCGCGGCTTCGATCTGCTCCGGCGTAAGCCGTCCTCGTGCTTCCCGCACGATCGCTCCATCGGGGGCGAATTCGGTATCGAAGGCGTATTTCTTGAGTTGGGCCATCAATAGATCAACTCGTCTTCGGCCTTGCCTTCGGAGAGAACGATCTCGCCGCGCGCGGCCAGGTCCTTGGCCGCGCCGACCATGCGTGTTTGCGCCGCCTCTACATCCTTGAGCCGCACCGGCCCCATTCCGGCCATATCCTCCTTGAGTATTTTCGAGCCGCGTTCGGACATGTTGGAGAAAAATAGCTGCCGCAACGTGTCCGAGGCGCCCTTGAGCGCTAGCGCGAGGTCGGCCTTATCGGCCGCGCGCAACAGGGTCTGCACGCCGCCGGAATCGAGCTTGCCGAGGTCTTCGAACACGAACATCAGCGCGCGGATGCGCTCGGCGCTGTCATGGGCCTTGTCGTCCAGCGCACTGATGAACCGGGCTTCGGTCTGGCGGTCGAAATTGTTGAAAATCTCCGCCATCATTTCGTGGCTGTCGCGCTTCGAGGTGCGCGCCAGGTTGGACATGAATTCAGTGCGCAGGGTGGTCTCGATCTTTTCCAAGATTTCCCGTTGCACCGGCTCCATGCCGAGCATGCGGGTGACGCACTCGGAGGCGAACTCCTCGGGCAATTCCGACAGCACTTTGGCGGCATGCTCGGGACGGATCTTGGCGAGAACAACGGCGACGGTTTGCGGATATTCGTTCTTCAAATAGCTCGCCAGCACGGTTTCGTTGACATTGGCCAGCTTGTCCCAGATGTTGCGGCCGGCGGGGCCGCGAATTTCTTCCATCAATGAGTCAACTTTTTCCTTGGACAGGAAGCTGGAGAGCATGCGCTGGGTTTGCTCGTAAGAGCCCATCACCGCGCCGGAGCCGGAGAGCTTCTGCACAAACTCGATGACCAGAGCTTCAACGACGGCGGAGGGCACGACGCCAAGCGCCGACATGGCTTGCGAGACCTCCTTGATCTCCTCGTCGTCGAGCAGGCCCCAGACCTTTTTGGCTTCTTCGCCGAGGCAAAGCAGGATGATCGCGGCCTTATCTACGCCCGCATAGTTCGCGGTGTCGGCGCGCGTGTCCGACGCTTCGGGCGCCTTGGTCGTGGGCTTGGTCAGAGCGTTCATGTCATAACGCGTTGTTCATCCAGCCGCGGATGATTTGCACGGATTCATCTGGATGCTTGTCGATCACTTCGGCGACCCGTTTGACCGAGGAGGCGCGCACGCGGCCTTGAATCTGGGCGATGTCGATGGCGGGCTCGATATCGTCGGGCGGGGGCAGCGCCAATTGCGCCCCGCCCGGTAGCGCCGCCGCGCTGGTCAAGCCGGGGAGGGCGGGCTGCGCCCCGCCGCCGCCGCCGCGCACCAGCCCGCCGACCAGCGGACGCAGCACGAAAAACACGAACGCGAGCGAGGCCAACAAGGTAGCGATAATTTCGATGATGCGCATCACATCGAGGTCGCCGAGGAAGGCGAACATGCCCGGCGCCTCGGCGGCGCCATCGGGAGCGGCGGTGCGCGCGAATTGTGTGTTTACGACTTCGACGAGGTCGCCGCGTTGCTCGCTGAAGCCGACGGCGGAGCGCACCAATTGCGTCAGGCGCTGCATTTCCTCGGCGTTGCGCGGCGCGTATGTGGGCGCCGCGCCTGCCTCGGCCGCCGGCGCCGAGACTCCATCGACGGCGACCGCCACCGAAAGGCGGCGGATGCGCCCACCTTCGCTTATCTCGGTGCGGGTGGTGTTCGAAATTTCATAATTGACGGTTTCTTGACTATTATTATTGACGTTTTGCGCGCCGCCGCCGGAACCCGTCGCAGCGGCGTCCGGCACATTGGAGGCGGCGGTCGCGCCGCGCGAGCTTTCCGCGCTGGTGGCCGTCCCTTCCGAGGACGAGGTCGAACGCACGACGCGGCCTTCGGGATCGTAGCGCTGCGTGCTCTCGGTAACGCGGTTGAAATCCATCTCGGCGGTGACTTGAACGCGCGCATTGCCGGGCCCGACCACGCCTTCGACGATATCGGTCACGGTGCGACGAATCCGCTCCTCGGCGGCGGCCTGGCGCGCATCGACGCCATCGGCCGCGGCGCCTTCCTCGCTCGATGCGGCGGCCAGCAGCCGGCCGGTTTCATCGAGGATGGTGACGCGGTTGGAGGTGAGGCCCGGCGTGGCGCTGGCGACCAAATTGCGGATGGCGCGCACTTGGCCTGGCGTCAGCGCGTCGCGGCGCAATTGCAGCACGATCGAGGCCGAAGGCTGCTCGGCATCGCGCGCGAACAATTGCCGTTCCGGCAACACCAGATGCACGCGGGCGCTGGAAATACCGTCGAGCGAGGCGATGGTGCGGGCAAGTTCGCCCTCAAGCGCACGCAGACGGTTGATGTTTTGCTGGAACTGAGTTTGTCCGAGCGCGTCGGGTGCGTCGAAAATCTCGTAGCCGATGGAGCCGCGCGAGGGCAGCCCTTCGGCCGACAGCATCATGCGCGCCTCTGGCACCCGCGAACGCGGCACGAAGATCGAGGACCCATCGCCGCGCAGCTCATAAGGAATGTCGGCCTGGTCAAGCCGCTGGGTGATTTCCGCCGCCTCGCGCATCTCGATGCCGGAGAACAACAGGGCCTTCTCCTCCCCGCCCATGCGCAGCACCAGCGTGAACAAGATCGCCGCCGCCACCGCGACAATGCCTAGCGCGGCGAACAACCGCGTCGGTCCGGCCTTCAACAGGAGATTGGCGATGCCGTTCACGCTTGTCCTCTGCGTACGCGCGGCGAGATGCCAGCTGGCGCTGGGCAAATCTCGCCGGTCGGCAGAATTTGCCCATCAGGGCGTGAAACAATCGTTAAGCATAAAAGACAAAAGCCCCCGCCGGGGAGGCGAGGGCTTATGGACTTGGGATTGGACGGCCCCGGTTTAGGCGGGGACCAGCCTGTAGTGCTGGATGCGCGTGGTGCGCAGGCCGGGCAGGCCGTGCTTCTCTATGCATTTGCGCCAAGCGTCGAATTCTTCCTCTGACAGGCCGTAGCGGGCCAAGGCGTCGTCCAGCGTCAGCAGACCGCCGCGTACGGCAGCCACAACTTCAGCCTTGCGCCGGATCACCCACCGCGTCGTGTTCGGCGGCGGCAAATCGTCCACGGTGAGGGGATTCCCGTCGGGACCCATCACCACCCCATCATAGCGGCGTTGCTTCTGCATAGCGCCTTTCTCCTCGTTCTTGAGCCTCACCATACGACAGGGAGCTAAAGAAACGACTAAGACCAGGGAACAATCCTGGCGCGGCGCTTGTGCCGAATTAGTACATGGCAGGTCTTACTTGTTTCTTGCCGTCACCTATTTTCTACCGTCTACATCTATCGCTTGATCGACAGCAATTCTTCGAGCATCTGGTCGGCGGTGGTAATGATGCGTGACGCCGCTGAATAGGCGCGCTGCGTCGTGATCAGATTTGTAAACTCCGCCGCCAGATCAACATTGGACGCTTCGAGCGCCCCCGAAACGATCCGGCCCGCGCCGCCGGCGTTCGAGGCGTTGATGTTGTAGAGACCCGATTGCAGCGTGGTGCGGAAGGCGCCGCCTTGGTCGCTCTTTAGGCCGTTGGGATTGAGAAACGTCGCCATCGGAATTTGGTACATCGCCCGCGCGCGGCCGTTAGAGAATTGCGCGGTGAGGAAGCCGTCGCCCTCCAGCACCAGGCTGACAAGGTCGCCCGGCGGCACGCCATCGGCGGTGACGCTGGTGACGCCGAAACTGTTGGCGAATTGGGTCATGCCGGTGGCCAGGTCGAGCGTAATGGGTTGGTCGGCCGCGCCGGTGGCTGTGGCCCAGTCGATGGTGAACGTGCTGTCAATGTTAGCGACGGGGGCGGCAGTGCCGTGCGGCGCCACGCTCAGCACCGTGCCGTCGGTGTTGAAGGTGACGATGCCAGCGGCCAGGATGCCGCCATTGGCGCCGCCGCCGGTAATGTTGGTGTTGGGGCGCGCATAGGCTTCGACCCGCCAGGTGTTCGGGGCGGTCTTCAAGAACCCGAAAGCGATGGAGCGCGGGGCGCCCAGGCTGTCGTAGATTTCAAGCGAACTCTCGAAATGGGGCGTGATCGTGCTGGTGGCGAGGTCGCCGACGTCATAGATTCCTTGCGCGCCGGCATAATCGGTCTGCGACGAGCTGAGATTGGCGTTGAGGCCGACATTGGCGGTAGGTTCGGCCAGGCCGCCGACGCCTGAGATATTGATCGGCTCGATCGCCGACAAGCTGGTCGGGCTCGACGTTACGCTGCCGTTGCTGTTGACTGGCCAGCCTTGCAGGAACATGCCCTGGGCGTTGACCATGTAGCCGTCGGCGTTGACCGTGAACGAGCCGGCGCGCGTGAACAGCACGGTGCCGCCGTTGGCGAGCTGCTGATCGTTGTTCGAGACGATGAAGAAGCCCTCGCCGGAAATAGCAAGGTCGGTGGTCGAGCGCGACTGCTCCAGCGAGCCCTGCAGCGAAATCTGTTGGCGCGTCAGCGGCAAGACGCCGCCGGCATTGTAGGTGGTGTTTGAATTCTGCGCATTCACCAGCGCGCTGAAATCCACGCCGCCGCGTTTGTAGCCCACGGTGTTGACGTTGGCGATGTTATCGGAAATCACGGCGAGCGCACTTGAATTGGCGGTGAGGCCGGAGACGCCCGCGCGCAAGGCAGTATAGATTGACATTCTTCAGCTCCATCGCCGCGTGCGTCCCCCGCCGCGGTCTCAAGGGTTTGGAGCGCTTCTGCGCGTGGTGAACGCCGGCGTTCGGCCGGCGCTGAAATGTTCTGCTCAGCCGCCGTCGAGCACGGCGCGGATCAGCGATAGATCGCGCGTGCCCGTGTCGGTGATGACAAGCGGCGTCGCGCCCGAGAAATCGACGCCGCGTATGGTTTCGCGCACCGTGTTGGTGACGGCGATGATCTCGCCGGCGGCGTTTTTAGCGCCGACGACAAGACGATAGGTTCCAGCGGCGACCGGGTTGCCGGCGGAATCTCGGCCGTTCCAAGCAAACACGTGCGAGCCTTGGCCGCGGTCCCCGGTGGTTTCGAACACGGTCGCGCCGCGCGCATCCTTCACCGTAAGCGTCAGCGCATCGGCCGCGCCAGCGAGGGTGTAGCCCCAGCTTGCAGCGCCATTGACCAGCGCGGTGGAGTCGCTCTCGATCAGCGCGTCGCGGCCGAGATAAGAGAGCGCGGCGCCTGCGGTTGCGGCGCTGTACTGACCGACCAAGGTTCCAAGCTGTTCGTTGGTGCGGATTTGCTGCTCGACTTGGCTGAACTGCACCAATTGCTGGGTGAATTGCGTGGAATCCATCGGCGCCAGCGGATCCTGGTTTTGCAGCTGCGCCGTCAGTAGCACCAGGAAGGTGTCGTAATTGTCCGACAGCCGCGTGCGCGCGGCCCCGGTTTGCGCGGTCTCGGGGGCAATCGCCGACACGGTCATGGTTCAGCTCCTCACGCCATTACATCGATGCGCACGCCGCGCCAGTGCTCAAAGCCGAGCGGTCGCGCAGTGACGATTGCGTCTTGTGATGGGTCTTCGTTGGCGGGATCGTCGCCGCCGCCGCTATTGTTATCGGGGCTTGTTTCCGTTGCTTCGCCATCGCCTTGGCGCAGATCGAACGAGAGGCCGGTGTCGCTGAGTTCGAGGCCGGCCGATTCCAGAATCTGCTGCAGTTCGCGCGCGTGACGCACAAGATCGGTCAGCGCTTGCGGGTTGTCGGCGGAAATCAAGGCCGTGACACGGTGGTCGCGCGAGAAATCGAGGCGCACCTCGATGCGGCCAAGCTCGGGCGGGTCCAGCCGCATCTCGAAGCGCGTGTTTTCGCCGTTGAAGCGGCGGACGACTTCGCGCCCCACCTGCACGGCGGCGGGCGCGGAGCGTGCGGCGCTGGTTTCGAGGGTCGCCTGTTGGGTGTGCGCCCCGGCCTGTGACGCGGACGGCGCCGCGGCTTGCGCCAAGGCCGCTTCGAGCACGTCGGCGCGCGCGGCCGGCGCGGCCGGCGCGGCCAGCGCGGCCGGCGCGGCCGGCGCGTCCGCTGCGTCCACCGCCGCGCCGAGCAGCGCGATATCAGCTTTCAGCGCGGCTGCGGCATGTGGCGTTGCGGGCTTGGCCTCGCCGGCGCCAGCGTCGGTTTTCGCCTTGTTGGGCGCGGGCGCTTGGTTGGCGTTGCGCGGGGCTGGCGCGCGCGCGCTCTGCACAGGGGAGGCGAGCGGCGCCGCCGCTGCTTGCGCGGCCGGATTAGGCGGGCCGGCGATGTTCATTGCACTTGCTGCGGCGATGGATGCGATCGCGGTTGGCGGCTGCGCCAGAGCGCTTGCTTCGGCATCGACTGCCTGAACCGGTGTCAGCGCGCCCTTGTCCTTACTCCCAGTCGGTGAGCCGTTAGTTTCTGTGGGCGGCGCAAGCGGCGGCGCGGCGGTGTCGCCAGTTTGGGCTGGCAGGGAGAGTTGCGGGACGCTCTGCGCCGGCGGCGGCGGGAGTGGCGCGGACATTGGCGGCGCCTGGAAGTTGGCGGCTTGAGCCTGCGCCGGCGGCGTTTCGAGCTCAGCGAAAAACTGAAGCGTCAGCGGCGCGGCCTGTTCCGGCAGAGCGGCGATCGGCTGCGTGCTTGCCTCCGGCGTAATCGTGGGGGCCGTTTCCTCGAGTTCGAGCTGCGCTTCGAAGCTGGGCAAGTCGGCATCGGCGGAGGTGGCGCTCACCGCCTGCGCGCGCGGAGGCGGTGCAACCAATTCAGCAAAGGCGGCGACCGCGAAGTCCATGCATCCCCCAGGCCGGCTGTCCCGGCCGGCTCGGAAGCCAAGAGCAAGCGGCGGGCCACGCCGCTAACCAAAATAATATCAGCAAAAACAATATCCTGACCGGATGCGCGGCAGCCCCGCGCGGGGAAATTCGGCAAATGGCGCCGGGTAGGCCGGCAGCTTCTGCCGGGTTCTTTAACCATGGCCTCAAGCTTGCGTGGGAGCTGGCCGGATGTAGCGCGCCGCCTTGTTGGCGCGGCGGCGTCGGACGGAGAAAAGCTTGTTTATTCAAGCGCTTGTTCGCAATGATGGGGAGGTGCGCGGACGCCCGCGAGCTCGGCAATATCAGCCGTGCGCTGGGCGCCTTCTGCCGGGCTGCCGGGCATGAGCAGCCTCACCGCTGTCCTGCTTTCGGGTCTCTCCGGCCTGCGCGCGGCGCAAACCGGGCTCGGCGTGGCTTCGCAGAACATCGCCAACGCGAACACGCCCGGCTACGTGCGCACCGAGTTGACGCTTGCGCCGCGCACCCAGCTTGGCCCGGGCGCGGGGGTGGAAGTGTCCGGTGTACGCCGCGCCGCCGACCGATTTCTCGCCACCGCGAGCTATATCGCCGAGGCCGCGCGCGGCGCCGCGAGCGTGCGCGCCGACATGCTGTCGCGCGCGCAAGCGAATTTCGGCGATCCCGCCAGCGACACGTCGGTGTTCGCCGCCTTGGACCAAATCTGGTCGGCGCTCAGCGAAATCGGTCTCGACCCGTCCTCGCCGCTGCGACGCGCCGATGCCGTCAGCGCACTGCAAACCACTTATTCCGAAGTCCAACGCATCGGCCGTTCGATCCAGGATTTGGCCTCGGAGGCCGATCAGCGCCTTGGCGATGCTGTCGCCGAAGTGCAGGATCTGGTCAACCGCATCGCTTCTCTCAACCGGGAAATTCAGCTCAGCCATGGCAGCGGCGCCGATTCCAGCTCGGCGGAAAACGCGCAATCGGCGCTGATCGATCAATTATCGGCGCTGATGGATGTGCGCGTCACCGCCCTGCCGGAGGGCGGCGTGCACGTGCGCTCGGGCGGCGGCGCCTCGCTGGTGGGAGTGCGGGGAGCGCAAATCAGCTACACGGTGAGCAGCGCGCCGTTCGCGACCTACGGCGTGATCAGCGTCAATGAGGATCTGGGCACCCAATCTAACCTCGAACAATTCCTGCAAGGGGGAGAGATCAAGGGCCTGTTGCAGCTGCGCGACCAGGACTTGGCGGGCCTAGCTGAAGCCCTGGGCGGCTTTGCCGGCTCACTCGCGGACGCGCTCAACCAGGTTCATAATGACAACGCATCCTCGCCGGCGGTGGGCGAATTGGTCGGCCGGCAAACCGGATTGCTGGCCACCGACGCGCACGGTTTCACCGGCAATGCGCGCCTCGCCGTCGTCGACGCCGCGGGCGTTATGCGTGAGCGCCTCAGCATCGATTTCGACGCCCAAACCATTACCGCCGAGGCGCCAACGGCGAGTTTCAGTTTTGCCGCGGGAACCGTCGCGGCGTTCACCACGGCGCTCAATTCCGCTCTGGCCGCTTCTACCCCTGCGGGGAGCGCGAGTTTTTCGGGCGGCGTGCTGTCGCTTGACGTGGGAGCAGGCGGGGGGCTGGTTGTACAACAGGATCCAGCCGATCCAAGCGCGCGGGCCGGCCGCGGCTTTTCGCATTTCTTTGGTTTGAACGATCTGGTCTCGCGCCCCGCGCCGCTCTTCTTCGAAAGCGGCGTGCGCGGAACCGACGTGCACGGTCTCGCGGCGGGCGGGGAACTTGTTTACCAGGTGCGCGATGCCGCCGGCCGCTTCCTCGCCAACCGCACCATCTCGATTTCAGGTGCGCTGACCGGGCCGGCATCGACCTGGAACAATCTGCTTACCTCGCTCAATACGCCGGTCACTGGGCTTGGAGAATTCGGCGCCTTCGCGCTCGATGCGGTGACGGGCCGGCTGTCGTTCACGGCCAATGCCGGCTTCCAGGTCAATCTGGTCAACGATTCCACCCAGCGCGGCGCCACTGGTTTGTCGGTCTCGGCCTTGCACGGCCTGGGGGCCGCGGCCACCGCCGGACGCGCGCTTGAAATCGATGTCCACGCGCTTGTGTCGGCCGACCCGACCCGGCTCGCGGTCGGCAAGCCCGATCTCACGCTGGCGCTCGGGCAGCGCGTGATTGAAGCCGGCGACAATCATGGCTCGGCGGCGCTGTTGCGCGCGCGCGACGCGGTGCGAGCGTTCCCGGTCGCGGGCGTGCTCTCGGCGCAATCGACCACGCTGGCGGTTTATGCCGCGCGCTTGGGCGGGGCGGCGGGACGCTTGTCGGCCGACGCGCAGCGCGGCGCCGATGGCGCCCAAGCGATAGCCAGCGCCGCCGGCGACCGCCGCGCCGAAGTCGAAGGCGTTAGCCTCGACGACGAATTGTTGAGGATGACTACGTTTCAAAACGCCTACGCCGCCGCGGCGCGGGTGATCCAAGCCGCAACTGACATGCTCGATGTGCTTTTGGCCATCGGCTACCGCTGATAGGAGGTCGCCGCGATGACCGGCGCGCTACGTTCCTCGACCCAGGCGCAACTCGATTTTCGCCGTATGACCAGCGAATTGTCGAGCCTGCAGCAGCAGATCGCGTCGGGCGCGAAAGCCGACGATCTGCAGGGCTTCGGCGGCGCTTCGGCGCGGCTGTTGAGCGCGCGCAACCTGATGGCTTCCACGGATGCGCGCGGCGCGGTTATCAGCCAGCTCGACGCTCGCTTCGGCGTGCAGGGCGCGGCCCTTGGCCAAGTCTCCAACGCCGCCAGGCTGTTGGCGCAATCGATCCGCGATGCAGTGAGCGGCGACGATGGGCGCGGCATCAATATTGAACTCGATCTCTCTTTCTCCAGCATCGTCGGGGCGCTGAACGAAACCTGGAACGGCCAGCCGCTGTTCGCCGGCGAACGCCAGGGCGCGGCCCCGATCAAAGTCAAGTCGCTGGCTGAATTGCAGGCGGTGGTCACGCCCGACGATCTGTTCGACGAAGCCGCGCGCCGTCAAACCATCGATTTGGGCTCGGGCGCGCCGCTCGAATTGGCCGCCAAGGCGTCGGAATTATCGCAAGGCCTGTTCAACACGCTGGCCGATTTGAAGGATATGCTCGACGCCTCAGGCGGCAGCATCGGTCAGCCGATCAGCGGCGCGCAAATGGATCAATTGCTGAACATCGTCGGCCGGCTCGATTCCGAAGCCGCCACCTTCACCGCCGAGGAAGGGCGCATCGGCCAAGTGCAAAAGCGCTTGCAGGACGACCGCGCCCGTCTGCAGGCGCGCTCCGACTTGTTGACGAAGGAAATCGGCGAACAGGCCGATTCCGACCTTGGCGAGGTTTCGGTGCGCCTCAGCGCGCTGATGGTGCAATACCAAGCCGCCGCCAAAACCTTCGCCGACCTTTCAAATCTGTCGCTGCTCGATTATCTGTGAACCTTCGCTCCGGGCCTTGACCCCGGGGGGAGGTGAAAGATGTCAAATTTGGACCGCCGGCTTCCAGCCGGCAGGGGAATAAGCCGGCTGCAAGCCGGCGGTCGGCTCAATTCATTAGGTTTCGCCAAACCGCCTTCGCAGACGCGTGTGGTGGCGGCGATGTCTGGCGGCGTGGATTCTTCCGTCGATCCGCAA